>JACLAD010008664.1_pt1 | contig 16100 bp, 19 predicted proteins | sample 8027901 | NCBI WGS metagenome assembly JACLAD01 (sample SAMN15725071, study PRJNA655200) | protist metagenome | isolation source: fluorescence activated cell sorting (FACS) single amplified genomes of... | place: Spain: Blaines Bay Microbial Observatory, Mediterranean Sea | collected 2016-07-05 | reverse complement strand
CGACCGGCGCATAGATGCGCACCGGAACATGCGAATCCCTCAGTTCGTTGTCATGCAGCACCTCGCCCATGCCGTGCAGGCGCTGGAACTCGTAACCGGCTTCGGGCCCCTCGCCGCCAAGTTCGATCAGCGTCGCCATGGTCAGGGCGTTATGCGTCGCGAATTGCGGATAGAGATGCTCGCGCGCATCGAGCAGCTTGCGGGCGCAGTCATGGTAGCAAAGGTCGGTCGCGACCTTGCGGGTGAAGACCGGGAAGCTCTCGAGCCCCCGCTCCTGCGCCCGCTTGATCTCGGTGTCCCAATAGGCGCCCTTGACGAGGCGCACCTTGAAGCGGCGGCCCAGGCGCCGCGCCACGTCCTCGACATAGTCGATCACCTGCGGCGCGCGCTTCTGGTAGGCCTGCACGGCGAGGCCGAAGCCGTCCCATCCCGCCAGCCGCTCGTCGCTCGCCACCTTGGCGAAGACATCGAGCGAAATCTCAAGACGGTCGGCCTCCTCGGCATCGACGGTGAAGCCGAGATCGTGCTCCTTGGCCGCGAGCGCGAGCGTCGTCAGACGCGGCACGAGGTTTTCCATCACGTCCCTGCGGTTCTTGAGGAAATACCGCGGATGGATGGCGGAGAGCTTGACGGAGATACCGGAGCGGTCGGGCATGTCGCGGCCGATCTTGTCCGCGCGATGGCCGATCGCCTCGATCGCGGAGGCGTAGGCCTTGCAGTAGCGGACCGCATCCGCCTCGGTCCGGGCGGCCTCGCCCAGCATGTCGTAGGAGTAGCGGTAGCCTTTCTTCTCCTGCTTCGCGGCGCGTTTGAGCGCATCCTCGATCGTCTCGCCGAGCACGAAGTTGTGACCCATGAAATTCATGGCCTGGCGGGTGCCCTGGCGAACGACGGGGCTGCCCAGCCGCCTGACCATGCCCCGCAGGACGCCGCCCGGCGTCTCGCCCGGCGTGACGATCCGGGCCGAAAGCCCGATTCCCCAGGAGGCGGCCATCAGAAGCCAGCCCTCGTCGCCGTCCGGCGCGTCCCAGTCGCCCGCGCCGAGCTTGTCCTCGATCAGGCGGTCCTGCGTGATGGGGTCGGGCACGCGCAGCAGCGCCTCGGCCAGCACCATGAGGGCGAGGCCTTCCTTGGTGGACAGCGCGTATTCCTGCATGAACTCTTCGAGCCCCGCGCCCTTGGGGGCCTTGCGGATGCGCTCGACATATCCGCCCGCGCGCTTGCGGATCCGCGCCTCGAGGGCCGGATCGAGCTGGCTGCGGCTCAGCAGTTCCTCGACCAGCCTCTGGTCGGAAGGGCAATATTCGGCTTCGAAAAGGGGCATGGGCGCATCGGAGTAGGGCATGACGATTCTCCTGACCGTCACGACCTAGCGCGTCAACAAAAGTGTCAAACGGTTGCGTGAGCTACAGCTTCCACCCGCCGTGCAGGGCCGCAATGCCCCCGGTCAGGTTCTCGATCGAGACGCGGGAGAAGCCGGCCGCCTCCACCTCCGCAGCGAAGGCGCTCTGGGCCGGGAAGCGGCGGATGCTTTCGACGAGGTAGCGGTAGCTTTCGGCATCGCCCGCCACCGCCTCTCCCAGGCGCGGGATCACGGCGTCGGAATAGGCATTGTAGAGCGCGCCGAAACCGGCCGTGACGGGACGCGAGAATTCGAGGCAGAAGAAGCGCCCGCCACGCCGCAGGACGCGCCGCGCCTCGGCAAGGGCCCGGTCGCGATGCGTGACGTTCCTGATTCCGAAGGCGATCGTATAGGCGTCGAAGCTGTTGTCGGGGAAAGGCAGGCGCTCGGCATCGCCGCATACCCGCGCCAGCCTGTCGCCGAGCGCGGCCGCATCCCGGCGTTCGCGCCCTGCCGCCATCATCGAATGGTTGATATCGCAGATGACCGCGCGCGCTTCGGGTCGCCCGCGCGCGGGACGCCCGTCGGCGCGGCCGAGAAGGAAGCGAGGATAAGCTGCTCGCCGCGCTCTAATGGGCTCGAAGCACCTTATTGACAGATGGCATAAAACATCCCAATAACATCCATATGGATGGTGTAGCGATTTCGAGCGTTCGCCGGCTGCCAGACCGGCAGGCCGAGCCGGAGAAGATCACGATCAATCTCGGCCACGTAGATCTCGGGCGGATCGACCTTCTGGTCCGCGACGGTTTCTACGGGAACAGGACGGACTTCATTCGCACCGCCATACGAAACCAACTCGCGACCGATGCAGCGGCCGTCAGCAAATCGATCGACCGCTACCAGCTCGAGGTCGGTCTTTTCGACCTGGTCCGCGCCGATCTGGAGGCACTGCGTGAGGCGGGGGAAGGACTTCATCTGAAAATTGTCGGCTTGGCGCGGATCGCGCCCGACGTCACGCCGGATCTGGCAAGGGCGACCATCATGTCGCTTACGGTTCTGGGCGCTCTGCAGGCGCCGAAGGAAGTGAAAGCCGCTCTCAAGGATCGCCTGGCCTGACCCTCAAGTCTCACCGAAAGACGCCTAAATGACCAAGACATTCGCGACGGCAATGCGCCGGGCGCTGGACCACGCACGTTCAAGCCACCCGGACGTCGCCACTCGCATCCTCCAGGCCGCTCTTCTCGGACGGGATGAGAGGGAATCGACTCCCTCTCGATCCCCATCGCAGGAGAACCGAACCACCGCGCCGGACTGGATGCGGTATCTGCCGTCGAGTCAAAAGGCCCGCGGCGGCGTCTCCGCCTTCCGCTTCCCGGGTGCGCCTGGGGAGGCGGAGCCGGCCGTGCCGAAGGGCGCCCGCTACGAACGCCGAAGCTTCGAGCACGGCGGCTCGCACCTTGCCTATCGCCTGCTCGTTCCCTCACCGGAGTCCGGCACTCCAGCCGGCATCATCGTGATGCTGCACGGTTGCACGCAGACCGCCGATGACTTCGCCACCGGCACGCGCATGAACATGATCGCGGGCAGCGAGGGGTTCGTCGTCATCTATCCCGAGCAGGGCCGCGGGAAGAACTCGCAAGGATGCTGGAACTGGTTCCGCCCGCAGGATCAGGGCCGCGATGGCGGCGAGCCGGCCATGCTCGCAGCCCTTCTGCGGACAGTCATGGAGGAGTTCGGGCTGCCCGAAGGCAAGGCTTTCGTGGCGGGGTTGTCCGCGGGCGGCGCGATGGCCGCTATCCTGGCGGAAACCCATCCCGACCTGTTCGCTGCCGCCGGCGTGCATTCAGGTCTGCCCGCAGGCTCGGCGCGCGATATCCCCTCGGCCTTCGCCGCCATGCGGGGACATGGACCTCCAAGCCTTCCGCGGAGCGCCGTGCCGCTGATTGTGTTCCATGGAACCGGCGACCGGACGGTTGCCGTCGCAAATGGGGAAAGGCTGGTGGCGGGTGATGCCGTCGAGACCCGACACAGCGGAAATGGACGCCGCTGGACCTGTCTCGCAACACATGAGGGGTCCGAATTCTGGCGCGTCGAAGGCGCTGGTCACGCCTGGTTCGGCGGGGATCCAGCAGGCTCCTTCACCGATCCGGCCGGGCCAGATGCATCGGCCGAGCTGCTGCGCTTCTTCAAGGGCGCTTTGGTAAGGTGAGACAGGGAAGCTTCGCCCTCCGGCGAGGCTCGTGCCGAAAGATCGAAATGGCCGGTTCCCACCCAATGGGCTTTCGCCCCGGCGCGTATCTGGACGTCGACCATTCTTTGTCGCTGCCGCCTCGCTCGCTCTGCGAAGAGGATGTGCGGAGTGATCGTGAGGGGTCGCGCGCTCGCCGGTTTGCGGTAAGCCTCACCGATCCGAACGGTCGATGCGAGAGGGGAGGCACATGAGATCGGCAATCGCAGCGCTGCTGCTCGGCGCGGCCATGATTCATCCGGCGAGCGGCGCCGAAGTGCCGAACGAGCGCATCGAGGCGTTCCGCGACTTCCTGCAAGAGTTCCGGCAGGAGAACGCCGTCCTCAGCTTCTCGGTGGCCCTCGTGAAGGACGGCGAGATCGTCATGACCGAGAGCCTCGGCTGGCAGGACCATGACGCAGAGGAACCGACGACGCCGCGAACCTCCTACCTCGTCGCGTCGATCACCAAGACCTTCACCGCCGCGACCCTGCTCGCCATGGAGGCGGACGGTCATATCGACCTCGATGCCGACTTCACCACGCTCAGCGATTGGGACAGCCGCTGCGAGTGGCTCGGCGGCAGCGGCATCATCTTCGGCGGAGGCACGCTCGACGATGGCCGCACGGCGGAGCCCGTGCGCTGCGACGAACCGATCACGCTGCGCCAGGTCCTCCAGAACCGCGTGCAGGGCGAGCCGGGCACATCCTTCTTCTATAACCCGGTCGTCTTCGGGCGGCTCTCGAACTGGGTCGAGGAAAATACCGACCGGTCCTGGCGCGACTGGATGCGGACCTATGTGATCGAACCGGCCGGGCTGAACAGCATCGCGGCCGGATGGCGGGATGCCGAAGGGGCCGCAGCCCTGACCCACCTCGCGCCGCCCTTCCGCCATGCGCTGGAAGAGTCAGATGGCCTCGCCCCTTCCGTGCTGCCCAATCCCGAACTCAATGCGAGTTCCGGCATCATCGCCAGCGCGGAAGACCTCGCGGCTTATTCAGTGGCGCTCGACGAGGGACGGATCCTCCCGCCCGAGCTTCGCGAGGCGATGTGGACGCCGCCGCGGGATCCGGACGGAGAGCCCGCGCCCTATGCGAATGGCTGGTTCGTCCAGGACTGGCAGGGGCACAGGCTGGTCTGGCATGGCGGCTGGTGGCCCGACGCCTATGCGGGGCTGCTTCTCAAGGTGCCCGACGACGGCTGGACGCTCGTCGCGCTCGGCAACACGGATGGCATCAGGACCGAGATCGACACTTTGACCAGGGCGCAGATCGAGAAGAACCCGCTGGCCGCGAAGTTCCTCGATCTGTTCGTGGCGGGGGAGTAAAGAAGGGCTTGACCCTCCTACTCTGCGCGAGTTCCGGGTTTTGGGCTTGGGGCGCGCGAAGAAGACGCTATGTATATCAAATACTAGTTGGCCAAAGCAGTGAGAATAGACTCGTCGTGAGAGATCTTCGAGACAGCTCGACTTAGGGCCTTCTCCATCGTCTCGCTGGTGCCGGCGTAACCGCTCAGCACCTTCTCTACGTGAGTTCCAGAGAAGGTCTTCTTGGCGAGAACCGTTCCTGTCATGGCGTCTATGGCTTCGACCTCGATGCCGACGATGCCTGTAAGTTCGTTGCGAACGGCGAGCATCTGGTGGTGTAGGGCGAAATCTGTGACCCGCGCTTGCAGAACTGTATTGCTATTCTGGCTCACATCGAAGCCGCTCCTGCGAAGGGAGCGGGCCAATGCTTCTTCGACAATGTCGACAATTGGACGATCAGTCAGGATGTACGCCGTGTGAGCGCCGTTCAGGTTCCTATTGTAGCCGATCCGATAAGGAGTGGTGTCTTCGTCTCGCTTCAGGTGGACGAGAGGCGGCATGATCGTTTCGAGTTCCACCGACCGGATCGTCAGCGTTCCGCGAGCCTTATCGGAAGAGGAAGCGGCGCTCGGTAGCTCGTCGAGACTTATCGGCACCACAACGTCGCTATGGGCGCAGGCTTGCAAAGCGAGGCCGATCGTCGAGAAGAAAAGAGCCGTGCGGAGATGCTTCCGCATGGCTTTGCCGTTAATACGATTCGACATGCCTAGCCCTTAGAACATCAGTAAACGCGCTTCTTCGGCTCGATATAGCTGATCTCGTTGGACATCGTCCAAGTGTGCACCGGCCGGTAGTCGATGTCGGTATCGCCGTCCTCGTACCAGGCGATGGTGTGCTTCATCCACTCGTCGTCGTTCCGGTCGGGGAAGTCCTCGCGGGCATGGGCGCCGCGGCTTTCCGTCCGGTTGGCCGCCGAGTCCATCGTCACGATGGCCTGGCTGATGAGGTTGTCGAATTCGAGCGTTTCGACGAGGTCGGTGTTCCAGATCATCGTGCGATCGGTCACCGAGACGTCCGGCAGGCCGCGCTCGACGCCGCGAATCTTTTCCTTGCCCTCGGCCAGCGTCTCGCCGGTGCGGAAGACGGCGGCATTGTTCTGCATCACCTTCTGCATGTTGAGGCGCAACTCGGCCGTGGGCGTCGAGCCGCTGGCGTGGCGGAAGCGGTCTAGGCGGTCGAGCGCCTTGTCGCCCGCGCCGTTCCGGAATTCGGGGATCGGCTCGTTCGCATCGAGGATTTCGGCGCAGCGAAGGCCCGCTGCGCGGCCGAAGACGACGAGGTCGATGAGCGAGTTCGAGCCCAGGCGGTTCGCGCCGTGGACCGAGACGCAGCCCGCCTCGCCGATCGCCATCAGGCCGGGCACGACCTTGTTGGAATCATCGCCGTCCTTGGTGACGACCTCGCCCCAATAGTTCGTGGGGATGCCGCCCATATTGTAGTGGACGGTCGGCAGGACCGGGATCGGCTCCTTGGTGACGTCGACGCCGGAGAAGATGCGCGCCGTCTCGGAGATGCCGGGCAGGCGCTCGGCGAGCGTTTCGGCAGGGATGTGGTTGAGGTTGAGGTGGATATGATCCTTGTGCTCGCCCACGCCGCGGCCGTCGCGGATTTCCATGGTCATGGCGCGGCTGACGACATCGCGGGAGGCGAGGTCCTTGGCCGAAGGCGCATAGCGCTCCATGAAGCGTTCGCCCTCGCCATTGGTGAGGTAGCCGCCCTCGCCGCGCGCGCCTTCGGTGATCAGGCAGCCCGCGCCGTAAATGCCGGTGGGGTGGAACTGCACGAATTCCATGTCCTGGAGCGGCAGCCCTGCGCGCAGGACCATGGCGTTGCCGTCGCCCGTGCAGGTGTGGGCGGAGGTGCAGGAGAAATAGGCGCGCCCGTAGCCGCCGGTCGCCAGGATCACCATCTTGGCGCGGAATCTGTGGATCGTGCCGTCCTCGAGGTTCCAGGTCATCACGCCGCGGCATTCGCCGTCTTCCATGATGAGGTCGAGCGCGAAATACTCGATGAAGAACTGCGCCTGGCGCCGCACGGCCTGGCCGTAGAGCGTGTGCAGGATGGCGTGGCCGGTCCGGTCGGCGGCGGCGCAGGTGCGCTGGACGGGGCCTTCGCCGAAGTTCTTGGTCATGCCGCCGAAGGCGCGCTGGTAGATCTTGCCTTCCTCGGTGCGCGAGAAGGGCACGCCCCAATGCTCGAGCTCGTAGACGGCGGCGGGCGCGTGCTTGCAGAGATATTCGATCGAGTCCTGATCGCCGAGCCAGTCCGACCCCTTCACGGTGTCGTACATGTGCCAGCGCCAGTCATCCTCGCCCATATTGCCGAGGCTCGCCGAGATGCCGCCCTGCGCCGCCACGGTGTGGGAGCGGGTGGGGAAGACCTTGGTCACGCAGGCGGTCTTGAGACCGGCCTGGGCTGCGCCGAGGGTGGCGCGCAGGCCGGCGCCGCCCGCGCCGACCACGACCACGTCATAGGCGTGGTCGACGATGTCGTATTTCGAGCTGGGCAAAGTGGCACTCATGGGAAAGCCTCAGGCAATCAGGGTGATGGCGATGACGGAGAACAGCGCGACGGCGCCGACCGCCAGGGCGTAGAGGGAGACGAGAGTCTGGCCGGTCTTGAGCCGCTTCTTCTCATGGACGTAGTCGTCCACGACCTCGCCGAGCCCGAGCCGCAGGTGATAGCTGATCGAGAGGATCAGCACGACGAGAAGGATCGCCGTCAGCGGGCTGGAGACCCAGGCGAGGAATTCGGCATGGGTGTCGCGGGCGTGGCCGACGACCGCGATGATCAGCCAGATCACCAGCGGGACCTGGATCATCGCCGTCAGGCGCTGCATGACGAAGTGGTTCGTGGCTTTCGATGCCATGGCTCAGGCCCCCGCGAGGGTGAAGGCGGCGATCCAGACCAGGATCGTCAGGACGAGCGCGATGCCGTAGACCGCATAGGCCGAGGTGCCGCGCCCCGCCTTGCCGATCATGTGGCCCGAATCCCAGATCAGGTGCCGGATGCCGTTGGTCATGTGGTAGATCACCGAGAGGGTGAAGGCGAAGAGGATCAGAAGGCCGATGGGCGAGCCGAGGATCGCGGTCGCCACGTCATAGGCGCCCTCGCCGATCGCGCCGCAGGCGAGCCAGGCGGCGAGAAGCGTGGCGCCCGCGGCATTGGCGATGCCCGTCGCGCGGTGCAGGATCGAGGTCGTGTTGACCGGGGTCCAGCGCCAGATCGACAGGTGCGGCGAGAGCGGCGCGTCGCGCCCAGCCCGCTTCATCCTTACGGCGGAGGCCGCAGCGCGCGGCCGGGTATCGGCAGAAGACTGTGACATGCGTGTGTTCCGACTATAGGCCGGCGGACACTACGGAGGCACCGTGGCAAGTCAACGCGCCATGAGACGGCATCGCCGCTCAGCGGCGGATGATCCGCACCTGACCACGGTCGATTCCGCGCTTCACGCGCCGCAGGAGCGCCCTCGCGACCGTGCGCCGCACCGGCGGAATGAGGAGGGCGAAGCCGAAGGCGTCGGTGATGAAGCCCGGCGTCATCATCAGGGGCGCGGCGAGCAGCAGGCTCACCCCGTCGACGGCCGCGCCGACCGGAACCTCGCGCCGGGCCGCGGCGGCCCGGTACTCCTTGAGCGCGTTGAGGCCCTGCCAGCGGATCAGCGCCGCGCCGAGCGCCGCGGTCAGGATGGTCAGGAGGACGACCACGAGCCAGTTCGTGGCCTGGCCGACCTCGACGATGACGGCGATCTCGGCGATCGGAAGGATGACCAGAAGGCCGAGGAGAAGGTAGAACATGAAGGCCTCTTCAGAACGTCGGGGGCAGCGGATCGGAACCTCGGTCTTACATATGACGTTCGTAACAGGTAACGAGGGGGCAGACCGGCCTGCCCAAAGGATCCCATGGACCCGAGCCTCATCTTCTTCGCCGCACTGGCGGCTTTCCTGAGCTACCGCCTCTTCTCCGTGCTCGGCACCAAGGGCGGCCACGAACCCGAGGAGGGCGAGCGCCCGAGCCTCGCTCCGCGCCCTTCGGAAAATGCCGCCGCCGAGGAGCCCAAGCCGCGGCCCGAGCCGAAGGGGCCCGTCCCCGCCTGGGTGCGCACGGTGCGCGAGGACGACGCCGATTTCGACCCGCGCGAGTTCGAAGAAGGCGCCAAGGCGGCCTACGAAATGATCGTCACCGCCTTCGCCGCGGGCGACCTGTCCGAGGTCGCGCCCTATGTCGATCCGAGCGTGCGCAAGGCGTTCGAGGTCGCGATCGACGGGCGCAAGGGCGCAGGCCAGACGATGGACGTCACCTTTGTCGGCATCGAGCGCGCACAGGTCGTCGAGGCCCACCGCCAGAGCGCGCATATCGAGGTAACGGTCGATTACCGCTCCGACCAGATCCGCGTCACGCGCAATGCCGAGGGCGAGGTGATTGACGGCGATCCGAACCGGATCGACGCCGTGCGCGACCGCTGGACCTTCGCGCGCAAGCTCGGCGCACGGGACCCCAACTGGACACTCGTCGCCACGGACGGCGCCGCGCCGGCCGCCTGAGCCATGCGTCGCCTGTTCCTGCCGGGCGGGGCGGCGGCTGCCGTGCTCGCTGTCCTCGCCGCGTTCGAACTCATCCTGCCGACAGGCCCCCGACCGGTCGAGGAGGCGGCCGCAGAGCCGCCTTTCGGCCTTCGTCCCTTGCCCTTCGCCGCGCTGCCCGGCTGGCAGGCCGATGCCGTGGAGGAGGCGCTGCCGGTCTTCCTGCGCTCCTGCGAGGCGCTCCTCAAGCGCCCGGACGATGCGCCCGCCAACACGGTCGAGCAGCTCGGCCATGAGGGCGTCGAGACCCTTTCGGGTAGAGTGGCCGACTGGCGGCCCGCCTGCGAGGAGGCGGCGGAGCTGGCCGAGCGCGCAGCCGATGCCGATGCGGTGCGGGATTTCTTCGAGAGCGCTTTCCGGCCGGTCGAGATCACCTCCGATGCCAGTCTCTTCACCGGCTATTTCGAGCCGAGCTATCCCGCCCGCCGCGCGGCGGAAGGCTCGCGTGACGCTCCCGTCCTCACGCGGCCGGACGATCTTCTCGCCGCCGATCTCGGCGCGTTCAAGGAGAGCCTGCGCGGCCAGGACATTGTGGGGCGCGTCGAGGGGAACCGCTTCGTGCCGTATGACGATGCCGAAGCGCTCGCCGCGGAGCCGCCCGGGAGCGCCGAGGCGCTCGGCTTCGTCGATCCCAACGACCTTCTCTTCCTGCAGATCCAGGGGTCGGGCCGGCTCCTCTTTCCCGACGGGGAAAGCCTGCGCGTCGGCTATGCGGCCAAGAACGGGCGCCCCTATGTCGCCATCGGCAAGACCCTCGTCGATGAGGGCCATCTCGCGCTCGAGGATGTCTCGATGCAGTCGATCCGCGCCTGGCTCGCCCAGGCCGCGCCCGAAGACGCGGCCCGCGTGCGGCATTCGAACCCCTCCTATGTCTTCTTCCGCGCGCTCTCGCTCCGCGACGCGGCGCTCGGCCCGCTCGGCGCGCAGGGCGTGCAGCTGACGCCGGGGCGCAGCCTCGCCGTCGACCGCCGCTTCCATGCGATGGGCGCGCCCGTCTGGCTCGCCACCCGGCCGAGCGCCGAGAACCCCGCGCTCGCCCGGCTGATGGTCGCGCAGGATACGGGCGGCGCCATCCGCGGGCCGGTGCGCGGCGATGTCTTCTATGGTGCGGGCGAGGAGGCCGCCGCGCTGGCCGGAACGATGAAGGCGGAAGGGCGATTGATCGTTCTGCTTCCGGAACCGCTGGCGGAACGGCTGTTCGATGCCGCGGCATGAGGGCAGGGGGCGCCGCCTCAGCGCCTCCGAGCGGGCGCTCTGGCAGGCGGTGGCGGAGAGCGTGACGCCGCTCGCTCCCGCGCCCGCTCCGGACCCCGTCCCGGGCCCCGAGAGCCTTCCCGATGCCCCGCCGCCGCCGAACCGTCCCGGGCGCCCTCGGAAGAAGGCCGGGCCGCCGCCGCCTCCGCCGCAGCGGGCCGCGCCGCCCCCGCCGGCGAAACTCGATGGCGGCGATCCCAAGCTGGCCCGCCGCGTCGCGCGCGGCCGCAGGGAGATCGATGCGACGCTCGACCTTCACGGCCTGACGCAAACCGCCGCCTATGCCCGGCTCGTCAGCTTCGTGGGCTTCGCAGCCGCCAATGGCGCACGCACGCTGCTCGTCGTCACGGGCAAGGGCAGCGACGCCCCCGCCGTGCCCTTCGCCGAAGCCCCGCGCGGCATTCTGCGCCGCCGCTTTCTCGACTGGGTGGAGGAGGCGCCGCTTTCGGAGAAGATCGCCTCCGTCCGGCAGGCCCATCAGAAGCATGGCGGCAGGGGCGCCTTCTATGTCTTCCTCAAGCGCAGGCGGGGCTGAGCCGCCCCGGCGAATCTGCGAAGACGCGGTGTCACGAAACCGTTGCAACCCCGCGCTAGCCGCGCCGGACGGGCGGGAACAAAGCTTGGGCAGGAACGCGGGGCGTAGATGGTCGTCGGTATCGAGATTTGGGCTGCGCTCGGCTTTCTGTTCGCAGCCTATGCGGTCGTCGGGAACGACGCCCTTCAGACCCTCGGCACGTTCATCAACTCGAACCGGCATGTCCACTGGACGCTGCTCTTCGCCTTCGCGGCGGTCGTGCTGGTGGCGGTCTTCACCTATGGCTGGCTCGCCAATGACGGCGATCCGTCCTTCGGGCGCCTGTCGAATACGAGCAAATATCCCGTCTTCGACGTGCAGTGGTATCACACCATTCCGCCGCTCGTCCTTCTCCTGCTGACGCGCTTCGGCATTCCGGTCTCGACCACCTTCCTCGTCCTGACCATCTTCGCGACCGCCGCCGGCCTCAATTCGATGCTGGTCAAGTCGGGGATCGGCTATATCCTGGCCTTCGTCGTCGGCGGCGTCCTCTATGCGATCCTGACTCCGACGCTGGAGCGCTATTTCCGCAAGACCGAGGACCGCCCGCGCGGCACGATCTGGGTCGCGCTGCAGTGGACCACCACCGCCTATCTATGGGGCGTGTGGCTGATGCAGGACTTCGCCAACATCTTCGTCTTCCTGCCGCGGGAACTCAATGCCGCGCAGTCCTTCACGGCAATGGCGGTGATCGTGGTGCTGCTCGGCATCACCTTCGCCAATCGGGGCGGGCCGGTGCAGCGCATCCTGCGCTCCAAGACGGCCGTCACCGACATCCGCTCGGCGACCATCATCGACTTCACCTATGCCTCCCTTCTTTGGTACTTCAAGGAACTCAACGACATCCCGATGTCGACCACCTGGGTCTTCCTCGGCCTGATCGCCGGGCGCGAATACGCCATCGCGACGCTGTCCCAGGTGCGCAGCGTCGGCGCGACGACCAAGATCGTCAGTTCGGACGCGGGCAAGGCGCTGTTCGGCCTCGTCGTCTCGGTGGCGCTGGCGATCGGCCTGCCGAGGCTCGGCGCCGCGCTGGCGGGCTAGCGCCAGCTGCACCTGCCTCCGGCCGCCCGCTTGCGCTTTCGTGATGCGGGGCTATAACCCCCGCCTTTCCGGCCGCCTGGCTTCAGGCATGCCTCGGCGGCCGCATCCAACCCCAAGAGGTCCAAATGCCCAAGCTCAAGACGAAGTCGGGCGCCAAGAAGCGCTTCAAGGTCACCGGTTCCGGCAAGATCAAATGCGGCCAGACCGGCAAGCGCCACGGCATGATCAAGCGCACGCCCAAGCAGATCCGCCAGAAGCGCGGCACCACCCTCATGGCGGAGGCCGATCAGGCCATCGTCAAGAAATACATGCCCTACGCGCGCTGAAGGAGGTCTGAACCATGGCACGAGTCACCGGCGGCACCTCCGCCCACGCCCGTCACCGCAAGGTCATCAAGAACGCCAAAGGCTATAGGGGCCGGCGCAAGAACACCTTCCGCGTCGCCAACCAGGCGGTCGAGAAGGCCGGCCAGTACGCCTATCGCGACCGCAAGGCCCGCAAGCGGAATTTCCGCTCGCTGTGGATCCAGCGGATCAACGCCGCCGCGCGCGAGCACGGCATGACCTATTCGGTCTTCATGTCGGGCCTTTCCAAGGCCGGCATCGAAGTCGACCGCAAGATGCTCGCCGAGATCGCCGCTCGCGAACCCGCCGCATTCGCCGGGTTCGTCGAGAAGGCGAAAGGCGCGCTGGCCTAAGGCGCGGCACCATGCCTCTCGCCCCTCCCGCCGAGGTCAGCGAGCTCTATCGCTGCCCTCGCACGGGACGCCCCCTCCAGGCGGACGGGGCGGGATGGCTGATATCCGAAGGGGAGGGCGAAGCCCCGCGCTACGCTCTCCTCTCCGACACGCCCTTCCTCGTCGATTTCGACCGCTCGGTCCTCGATGAGGAAGAGACTTTGGCGACGCATGGCGCCTCCAAGGTCGAGCGGCAGGACTATCGCGGCGCGGCCGGGATGGTGAAGTCGCTGCTCTCTCCCGAAAAGGACGGCACGCAGTACAATGTCGCCCGCTTCATCGATGCGGTGAAGGAGAGGGCGGAGCGGCCGCGCATCCTCGTCATCGGCGGGGGCAGCATCGGCCGCGGCCTCGCGCCGATCTATGACGAGCCGGACCTGTCGGTCGTCGCCTTCGATATCTACGCCTCCCCCTACACCCAGTTCGTCGGCGACGCGCATGCGATCCCGCTCGCGGACGAGGCGTTCGACGGCGTCGTCATCCAGGCCGTGCTCGAACATGTGCTCGAGCCCTGGCGGGTGGCCGGAGAGATCGAGCGGGTCCTGAAGCCCGGCGGCGTTGTCTACGCCGAGACGCCCTTCATGCAGCAGGTCCATGAAGGGGCCTACGACTTCACCCGCTTCACCGAGAGCGGGCACCGCTACCTCTTCCGCCGCTTCGAGACGCTGGCCTCCGGTTCGAATGGCGGGCCGGGCCTGCAATTCATGTGGTCGGCGGATTACCTCGCGCGCAGCGTCTTCCGCTCGCGTGCGGCCGGCAAGGCGGCGAAGCTCCTCTTCTTCTGGACACAGTATCTGGACCGCCTCGTGCCCGAGACCTACGCGGTGGACGGGGCGAGCGGCGTCTACTTCCTCGGGCGCAAGACCGGCACGGATTTCGGGCCTAAGGACGCGGTGCGGCATTATCGCGGGGCGCAGCGGGCGCCGTCCTGACGCGCCTGCCGCTTGTCTCGCGCGGCGCGATTGGGCATCAGGCCTGGATGGACGATCTCAGCCGCCTCGAAGACGACATCACCGCCCGCATCGACGCCGCAGCGGATATCCGCGCGCTCGAAGAGGTGCGCGTTTCCGCCCTCGGCAAGAAGGGCCTCGTATCCGAACGCATGAAGACGCTCGGGAGGATGACGCCGGAAGAGCGCAAGGAGGCGGGACCGCTTCTCAACAGCCTCAAGCAGCGCGTCGGCGAGAAGATCGGCGCACGCAAGGCGGTGCTCGAGACCGAGGCGCTGGCCCGGCAGCTCGAGGAGGAAGCGGTCGACGTCACCCTGCCGGTCGCGCTGCCCCCGCGCGGGCGCATCCACCCCGTCACCCGCGTCTTCGAGGAGGTCGAGGCGATCTTCGCGGCGATGGGCTTCGAGGTGCGCGAGGGGCCGGATGTCGAGGACGACTTCCACAATTTCACCGCGCTGAATTTTCCCGAAGGCCATCCGGCGCGGGAGATGCACGACACCTTCTTCTTCGAGCCCAAGGATGACGGCTCGCGCATGCTGCTGCGCACGCATACGAGCCCGGTGCAGGTCCGCACCATGCTCAAGGAGAAGCCGCCGATCCGGATCATCGCGCCCGGCCGCACCTTCCGCTGCGACTCGGACCAGACCCATACGCCGATGTTCCATCAGGTCGAGGGGCTGGTGATCGACAAGAACACCCATATGGGCCACCTCAAGGGCACGCTCGAAGCCTTCCTCAAGGCTTTCTTCGAGGTGGACGAAGTGAAGACGCGCTTCCGGCCGCACTTCTTTCCCTTCACCGAACCCTCGGCCGAGATGGATGTCGGCTATGCCCGCGACGGCGAGAAGATCGAGATCGGCACGGGCGAGGACTGGATGGAAATCCTCGGCTGCGGGATGGTGCATCCCAACGTGCTGACCGCCTGCGGGCTCGACCCCGAAGAGTATCAGGGCTTCGCCTTCGGCGTCGGCGTCGACCGGCTCGCCATGCTGAAATACGGCATTCCGGATCTGCGCGACTTCTTCGCGGGCGATACGCGCTGGATCGAGCATTACGGGTTCAGGCCGGGAGAGTGACGTGCGGCGCTGGTTCGGGAACGTCAATGCGAACACGGTGATGGCGGTCGCTGCGCTGGTGACCAGCGTGGTCGCCGTCGTCGTCTCCTGGGACGAGGCGCGGCTGATGCGGCGCAGCCAGGAGGCGAGCTTCATGCCGCTGATGGATGTCCGCGCCACGGTCAGCACGGCGCCGGACGACCTGCGCGTGGCGATCGACGTGCGCAATACGCCTTCGTCGAGGCGGCGGAGATGGCGAGCGGCGGGAAGGTTCTTTCGACCTATGACGCCTTTGCGGGCGCGGTGCTGAACGAGGAGCTGGGCGAGCGGGCGGATTTCAGCTTCACCGCCGTGCGCGGCTTCTTCTCGCCCGGCGAGCGGCGCGAGATCATGCGCTTCGAGTGGGACGACACGGAAGAGAACCGCGCCCTCCTCGAGGAGTTCATGCGCGAGGAGGCGACCGCAAATTACGACGCCATGCGCCTGACGCTCTGCTATTGCTCGGTCTTCGACAAATGCTTCGAGCGGACCGAGGGCGAAGGGTCTCCCGTGGCGGCCCGGCCCGAACCGGTCGCGCAATGCGAGGCCGGCGAGGATCCCGTCGAAGCGATCTGGGACAGCTACACCGCCTCGCGAGGGGCGGAGCGAGGAGGCGAGGATGCCTGAGACCGAAGAACCCCAAGGCGAACTCGCCATCCGCGTCATGCCCATGCCCGCCGACCTCAACGGGGCGGGCGATGTCTTCGGCGGCTATGTGATGAGCCAGATGGATATCGCCGGCAGCCTGATGGCGGCGGAGCTGGCGGGCGGCCGCGTGGTCACCGTGGCCGTCGATTCCATGCATTTCGTCGCGCCGGTGAAGGTCGGCGACGTGTTGTGCATCTATGACCGGGCGGTGCGCCGCGGGCGCACCTCGGTCACCATCCGCATCGAAGCCTGGGTGCGGCGCGGCCTGATCGGGGATCG
>JACLAD010003487.1_pt1 | contig 16120 bp, 5 predicted proteins | sample 8027901 | NCBI WGS metagenome assembly JACLAD01 (sample SAMN15725071, study PRJNA655200) | protist metagenome | isolation source: fluorescence activated cell sorting (FACS) single amplified genomes of... | place: Spain: Blaines Bay Microbial Observatory, Mediterranean Sea | collected 2016-07-05 | reverse complement strand
CTAAAGTATTTGGTTTTTGTGTAGTGTCACCCACGCCTTACGTTACTACTGGTAGGGTGACTACTGTACCTAAGTATAAGCACACCAACCACTATAACTCACTCACTCACTCAACTCACTCACTCGCTCACAAAAAAGTGCAAGCGCTTACGGGGTGGGTAGTAGGTAATAGGACGGGGAGGAGGCAGACTCGCAAACAAACAAACAAACAAACAAAACCCTCAAAGGGTGGGCCAAAAAAGAGTTTACCCTCCCGACAAACAACCCATCCTTAACATTGCTTTAGCTACTTAACAAAGCCACAGAAGGGGCTTTGTTAAACAACGACACCAACAACAACAACAACAGCAACAACAACAACAACAAGAAAAAGGGAACTAATTGTGAGGCGGGGCGGAGACAGGGAAGCTAATTGTGGCTGGATTATACCATCCTTTTGTCTCTCCCTCCCTCTCCCGTGTTCATATAGCACAGAACTTCCTTTTAGGGATCTGGGCATTTTTTGTTTTATTTAATTTTTTTTATTTATTGCATTCATTCGTGCGTGCCATCATGGCAATCGTTGTGGAACCAGGCGCAGTATCCTCACAACTTCAGTTGCAAACACCACTTGAGACCAAGCATTGGCTAGTGCTAAAAGAGGGCTTTTTGCAAAAAACCAAAACCGTCAAAGGGTTCCACAAGTCTACAAAGCTGCGTTGGTTTGTGCTTAAACAAGACCCCATTAAGCTTGAGGCGCGTCTTGAGTACTACGAGGGCATGCTCTTTCGCGGAAGTGCTGCTCTCAAGGGCGCCGTTGTAAAACCAAGTAAGAACCAGGGTCACTTTGAGGTTCGCACGCCAAAGCGCACACGCGTGCCTACGCGAACATTTTACCTTGCCGTGGACGGCCATGATATTGCGGAGGCAACCACCTGGGTACTGGCCCTGCAGCAAGCCATTTCGGCGCCTCTCAAGGCCAGCGGAGAAACCCCTCTCAAGGCCACACCAAAACCGCGGCCTTCGGCCTCATCATCCAAAAAGAAGTCTTCTTCCTCTGTTTCCTCACTTGAACCCGTCCGCCCTGTGCCGTTGCCGCCCACTACGGCAAACCAAGCCAAGGCGACGACAGATGAGGCGGAAGAGGGGGCAAAGGATAGTAACGACGTTACTGGCGACAACGACGCCTTTGCCGCGGAGGAGAACATCAACGGCCCGCAACGTATTGCAGGGGAGCTTGATGGTTATGCCATTGATGACGCGCGCTGGGCAGCCTTGCGCAAACGAAACGACAGTGCGATTGGTGTACCTGACCAGGCTGCACTCGAACTTGACGAAGATGTCCTGGAGCTACGACGTCTCGAGGAAGAGGAGGAGCGTCGTCAAGAGGAAGAACGGCTGGCCTTTTTGGCCGAACGTGAGGCGCGCGCTCGCCGTGCCAGTGTGCAGAAGGAGAAGGAGGAAGAGGAGGCGGCGGCCGCGGCTGCGGCGGCGGCTGCAGCAGAAGCTGGGGAAGAAAAGCCAGATCAAGGAGACGTAAGCGAAGATGAATGGGATATGGAGGAGGAGATGCGTCTAATGGCACTTGCTGAGGCTGAAGAGGAGGCCCGGCAGGAACGTGAGCGGCTCGAGTTTCTTGCCGAGCGTGAAGCAAAGAAAAAAGCCGCTGCCGAAGCAACAACTACTAACTAACTAAACAGCAGCTGCAGTAACGACCACAGGAGGAGGCTTTGCGATGCAAAAGAAAAAAAGAAAAAACGAAAAAGATCACAGCAACAACAACATCAACAACAACACACACACACATACACACACATACATACACACACATACACAGCAAATACAACCTTAACGATTTAGATTGGAACACACACACACACACACACACACACAAGTGAATATGCACTTTAATTTTCTTTTTTTCTCTCTTATTCTTTCAAGGTGGTAAGGTCTCACGCACAAGCGAACCGGCCTTACGGGTTACCACCAAAACGGCAAACCTTTCCACGGGCTCGTCCGTGTTGACAGCGGCATAATCAAATCGACCACGTAAATCAGTGTAGCCGTCCTTATGGAAACGCACTTTACCGCCACCAACCCCTCCAGCTCGAGCATATACCTTGACATATGCCTTGGCACATGGTCGATGTGTTTCGGTATTAGTCACGCGTAACGTGCCACGCTTCTCCTCAATCTCGCATTCGAGAGCGTTGCCGAAATAAGTGCAGGTCCGTATAATGCCTCCGGCTTGTGCTTCGGCAACCACGTTAGCGTTTGAAAACTGGGCGGGTAGCTGCAAGGATGTTTGCCCTTGAGCAGAGGATTTTCCTGTCATGCTGTAATTTGGCATAACTATGGCACAACGAGCGGCGTTACCGTCGTTTCTGCTGTTATCCGTACCACTACCACCACCACTACCACCGCTGCCGCCACCGCCGCCGCGATAATTGGTATTTCCTCCCGTGCTTTGAAAAGGGTCACTGGAAAAGCTAAGTTCGAGGTCAACCACATACAGATTGAGCCGAATCTCACTGCCCTCTTTCAGCCCAGTGTGCTTTACCACAATCTCGCGACCTTTTACAGCCAGCTCAAGCGTATTTGCTTTCATTCCAGAGCTCTTACTCAGTACCGCAGCTGCTCCCATGCCTGCACTGTCACCACCGCTTTCACTGTCACTGCCTTGTGTTGCACTATCGATTTCGGCCAGCTGCGAGCGCAATTCGCTAAAGCGTGCATCCCAGCGCGGGCTCACGGAACCAGCGGTATATTTGGCCGCCACAGCGCGCGCAACAGCCAAGCCTTCCTTGTCATCACTGGAAGAAAAGTCGAGATAGGCGGCCAAGTAATCGCGCTGCATTACAAACTCTGTAGCTGCGCCGGAGGTACTGGCACCGTTGCTGCTGCCGTTATCGCTACCATCACCGCTTCCCTGCGACTGTTGCGAAGGCAAAGGCCCCAGCACATCAAGGCAGCGCCTGTGCAGTATCTCCGCCTCGTCAAAGCGATCCTGCAGCAGCAGATGATAGATGAGCTCAAGGGCAGTTTCGGCACCGAGTGGTGACTGGAAGCAGGCCGCCTGTAGGCATTTCTGGTACTGATAATCGGCGCTTGCGTTTGTGGCGCGTCGTGTAGTACCAAGCTGGTGTGCGCGCGCATTGACCACGGGCTCGAACTCGGTATGCGTGTATAAGGGTGTGGCTGATACTCTCAACAGCGGCGTATCCACGTGACAGCCAAAGTACCCGCCGCCGGCACGCTGCCCACTACCACCATCACCATCAGCAGTGGCTCGGGAAAGAAACTCGCGCATACCAACGAAATCTTTGTGCACAAACGCATATCCCCAGACATTGGCATCGTAGGCAAGGCGTTGGCGCAGTGCCGTGACCGCTGCCGTGTAAAAAGTAGCATCAACCAACTTGAAACACAATTGAGAAAGTTTGACACCATCCAGACTCCTTTCCCGTAAAAATGTCAGGATTGCGTCATCACGACCCGAGGCTAGGACGGACTGCCACGAGGCCGTATCAACCACGTCGATGCGATCCACTACCGTCACGCGCTGTGCAGTTGCAGCTCCACACGCAAGCGTACCGACAGCCACCTGCGCTGGAAACAGGGCGAATTCACCTGATTGCGGAAAATAAAAGTGAAATTCTTCCAGATGGCTACCATATGGTGGTACAGAGATGCTGCGACAGCGCGTATCGTAGCAACCGTCGCTAACAGGCAAAGCGCCTTCGGGGATCTGGCGCAGTAGGCTTAGGCGACGCGTCTGTGACGATGGGTTTGTTACAACCACCCGGCACGCAAGCACGCGACGTGCAAGCGCAGCCTTACTATCATCGCCTGCTCCACCGAAAACCTTGTCAACCAGTTTGCCATCAGGGCCCAAAGTGCACGGGTCGATTGGATCGTAGAGCTGCTGGTGTACTAACACTGCCTTGGCTGACGCATCTTGCTGGTGCTGCTGCTGTTCCGTTGACGTAATTTGAGCTGAAAAGACAATACAAGCCGAAGTCTCAGGCGCCGTCACAATGATTTCTGTATCATTATATGCCACAGCTGCAGATGGGACATTATTTCCCCCGCTACCGCTGACGCTGCCGCCACAGGGAAGGTCTAGCGCACCCATTATCAACATCATCTCTGTGGTACTGTTACATGCCGTGAGCCAGGAGGATGACACAAAATCCGGCTGGGAGGAAGCCCGTGTTTCCGAGGTCATCACGTCTGTCACTACTACTGCCGATGAAGCAGCAGCGGTTTGTTTTGTAGCGACCAAGTGAGAGGCCCAGTCAACCCAAAAAGAGCTGTCTTTGACATGGCCATGCCGGCCGGCAGCTTCATTGCCAAGCCAGTAGGATCGCTCTTCTAGCTGATGTGCCTTACCGGGGCCGCGGTAGAGCTGCTCTACCTTGGCATTATCAGCCCACTCATCCAGCTTCGAGTGACTACTTAGTTGATCTTCTTCTTCTTCAGGCATCATCATTGCCATTGTCGGGGCAGCAACCATCGAGCGTGACGCAGCCGCCGACATCGCGGCTGGAGCCGGGGCCGAGGCCGGGGCCGAGCGACCTGCGCGCATCATCATACGTGGAGCAGCACCGCCCGTGCTCTTCCTTGCCTTTGTTTTTGTCCTTCCTCTCGCTGCTTTTGCCATTGGTGGTGGTTTTCCAGCGTTCATAACCATTGCTCCGAGGTCACCATCGCCACCACCGCCACCACCACCGCCCCCAACGCCCCCAGATGCATCTGCGTCAAGGGCCCCGGAACGTAGTGCAGTGGAAAAAAGACGCGTTTCATTCTCAACATCAGGCGTTTGCGCGGCTACACGGTCTTTGAGGTGTTGCACAGCTTGCTGTATTGTCACATCAGGGTAGGCAGGGTTTGCCGCCAGTAAGCACAACTCAAAGGCTGAAAGGCGCTCAGGTACCAGTTTAGAGGTGCCTAGTGGTGTAGGGTCGGCTTCCAAAAGACAAAAATCGACGACGTCCTTTGTGACCTTTTGTTCCAGCATAGGCTTGACCCTGCTCTCAAAAAAGGCCCCATCTTTGCGCGCCAAGAAGAAATTGAGCTCATGGCAGGCGTGTTGGCCGTAGAGTGAGAGCTTTTCCCCCTCATCTTCAAGTGCATTCCACGTGGCCATGAATGCAAACTTATTAACAACCGCAGAGCTAGCTCTACCAAGCAATGTGCTTAGCAAATCGTGCACCTTGGTCATCGAGTCATAGACAGCAAACTCAGTACTGGCGGCAGCCGCGCCATACCACACTTCACCCGGCTGCAGGGTTGTAGCGACGCGTTGCTCCGTAAATGATCCCGTCGAGGGCAGCGGGCTGACAAGGCGACAATCGCGCGCAGTCAAAGTGCGCATGGCAGCCATTGCACCGTCTTTGGTAGTATCGGAAGAAACGGCGTGGACTGTGCGAGATACGCACTGAGTAGAACCACTGATGGCAACCACCGTCAGCCAGCCACAGGTCTTAAACGCGGCGCCAAGGCCACCTTCATCATCACCCAGCGGCAGTGTAACTACGCCCTCTTCATCAAGCTCTAAATTGTACACAGCAGCAGATGGCGAAGCAAGCCAATCAATGCTTGGCGATGCACCTGCCATAGCCATGGCCCTTTGTGGCGCCATTCCGTAACTAGCCATCGACTGGGATAGGCTAGCGTTCTCGGCCATAAACTCATCACCTTGTGCGGCCTCTAAATGGCGAGTCTCGGTGGTGCCCAGCTCGCGCGAAGAAATGACAAGTGAGGGTCGTGGCAGCATGTTGCCCGGTCGCCCAGACATTCCTCTGCGGCGTGCAAGCACATATGCATGCTCCTCGCCCAGTCTCCGGCCCGAGGCATAGCTGGTCTTTGCATGCGATAGCTTCATAGTTGTAGCTCCGCTTTGGCGCCCGGTGGCACTGGATTCGACTGCGCAGAGCGTAGTTTCATTTGCTCCCTGCGTATCGAGTGGAACGATCCGCCCAGTGAAGACATGCACCCGTACAGCGGAGGAGGCGTTGTCAACGCGAACGCGAAGTGTATCGGTGTCAGTGTCTACTATTGGCTTCTGTAGGTGCAAGCGGCGAGTGGCTCCTGGGGCCAAAAAGCGAGCTGGGAAAGCCCCATGTAAGCTGACGCCTCCCTGTTCCAGTGCCGACTCTTTTGTTGTGTCCGTGGATTGGTTTTTGACGGCAGATGGGCTACCAAATGCGGGCAACACTAGCGCAGCGCAGCTAGTGCAGATGTCAGCGCCACTTTCAGAGTCATGGTACACATCGAGTGCGCCGACAACAAAACAGCGGTCGCACTGCCACAAGCTATTTGATTCCTGGTAAGGATTGGATCCGAGTTTGGCCCTGGCAAAGTCGGCTGGAAGACGGGTGACGGCGCGAGTGGCATTGCGAGGCACGCGGGTTACGCACAAAAGTACTTCTTTTTCCTCATGACCGCCCCCAGCTTTGATTCGCAATCGCGAGTTTCCGGCTGGCAACCGTGACAGGGTAATATTACCACCGGCCCCAATGCTAATGTGCGCCGAGAGATTGCTTACAGGACCTGCACTATCGCGTCCAAGAGCCATCAGGCTCATGTGCAGGCCACTTTGTACGGGGCCGGGCGCAAAGCGACTAGTCTCTGCAAGGTAGGGCAGATGAATCACTTCGCCGATACAACAGTGTAGTTCACTCGGATACACGGCATCTGCGACAGCTGCAGAGATGGACCAGGAGCGCATTGCTGATGATGCCACGTGTGTTTGTCCTCTACTACTACTACTCTCGCCATCTCGAAGTAGGCGCGCTTCGACGCGCATAATATTCGTCAAGTGCTTGCCAAGGTACGCAGCCCCTGTTTCTGTTTCCGTCTGCAGCGTTGTAGAAATGCGGTGTCCCCACGCGTGTACGAGTACAACGTCGCACACAGCGTTGGGGACGGGCTCGCCGTTGCGTCCACGCACGGCCAAAGTGTATCCGGCAGCAGTGCGTGCCAGGTGAATATCGCATAAGTCTTTACTTTCGTCAATGGCGTTGACGTTGTATCTGCGATTCATTGATACAGCCTGCACAGCATCTCCACTTGAACGCACGTAGACGCTACCTTCTAGGCATACATCCACGTGGCGGGTTCCTGGGGGCACGGCAAATTTGCGAACAAGAGCGGCTCCTGAGGCGAGATCGGCTACTTCATCTTTGTGCACAGTTTCTGAACGGCGTGTGATGGCGTTACCGCGTCCCTCGACCGTAATAGTAAGAGTAGCACCCGAATTTTGGAGATTGAGCAAGGAAACAGGCGTTCCACTGCACAGTAGGCGAGGCCGAATGGCTACAGTAGCCGCATTATTACCAGCCCAAAGCGCTTCTCGCTCAATGTGGATGCTTCCATCAAGCTCATAGTTCTCAATGGCTTTGGGTCTTGCCGACAGGGACGCACCATACCCTTTTGCAGTTATAATAACTGCCGATGGCGACTTGACTTTGGAGCCATCATGTCTGTTGTTACTGTCAGACACGGCACCCGTGGCGAATGGTATGCGCGCGCGTCCATTCTCGTCGGTGTCATAGCTTCGAGTTCCTATCCACACAGTGGCGTTTGGTACGGCCTGACCCCGGGCATTTACTACTTGCGCACGCTGTGCGCCAGCACCAGGCTGTGTGCGCAAGAAGAGTTGGCCCTTGCGTACTACGGCACGCGAGCTTCTTCCTGCGCCCACAAATTCAATCACATATGTACCAGGCTTTGAAAGCTGCGGCAATGAAAACAGCTCTTTGCGCAAGCGAATAGGCGCAGCATCACTTTTGATAACTTGCTTCATGTTGGGCACAAGACCGTCGAGAGCAACTTCCAAGGTCAGTTCTTTGTTGTAACGGCGATAGTAGTTGAAGGTATTGATTTCGTAAACCCGGAGCTCGAGTTCAGGCACGTTCTTAATGGCCACAGACAGCTCTATTTCTTCGTGAATTCCATAGGTCACACGGTTATCGCGGCAGAATTCAATACTGACTTGGTTGCGCAGAGCTTCGAGCTCACTGCCGTTGGTACTACCGCCAGAATCACTACTACTACCAGCGCTCAGGTCAGCGGCGAAACGAGCCGCAAGGGCGCCCTCTGCACCTGCCATGAGACCTGTCCGAGCGGCGATTTGGCGAAGGTAGTTTTGTTCGACCAGGCCCTCAAATGGCGATAAATCTGGCTCCTTGCCGCCGTCGATATTGAAAAAGACGCGTTCCAGGTACGCCGAAACGAGCGTTTTGTCGTCGTTGACGGGCGCGCTTAATATCGGAGCGCCGCGCACACAGCACGTCCTCAGAGCCGGCGCGTGAGAATTGGCATTGTTTTGGCCACGACGACCAGCTTGCGATGGCTGCTGCTGCTTTCTGAGCTGCTGTGTAGCCACGCTGCTCTGCCGAGACAAGCCCAAGTATTCGAGAAGTAGATCCACCGGCCACTCCCCGGCCTCAGCTTCGGCCTCGAGTAAGCGGTAGCACGCAGCTATACGCATGCGCATGAGGGCAGGTGGAAGGGTCCGCGCAAAAGTGTGGCAGGCATGAATATATTCGCGGCGTACGGGACGATTGGCCTCCAAATCATCGTCATGACCAGGGGCCAACTTGACAAAATATGTGCTCACAAAGGCCTCGTCGCCACGCAAGTGAGGAGCCTGCACGAGCAGCTCACTCATTTGCGCGAGCGTGAGTGTGTTGTCAACACCTGGAAGCCGGCCAAAACCCAAACCTTTCATTGGCTTTGCAGGGGTGAGACGACGAAAGACTAACGCCTCCACAGCGTTTGTCTCCACGCGCTGCAGGCGTTGAAGTACCTTAATAATCTCGTCATCCGTCATTTTGTCTCCGAGCAGTTCCGCAACATTCTCGAGTCCCCACTGCGTTGCCTCCCCAAGGCCGGAGGCTAGCATCGATTTTGCAATAGTCTTCGAGTCGAGCAGCTTTTCCGTGTCGAGCGAGGCAGGGTGAGTAGCCGGTGGTGCGGTACCACTACGGCCGCCAGCAGCCGCAACATGTTCTGTCCGCACACCGAAAAGCTTACACAAATATGCTGTTGTGCCTGCAGGGTCGCGCTCAAAGTTGAGAAGGTGGTATCTAGACTCGAGTACTGTACGCTCGCGAGAGCTACCACTATTGCGGCCAGAGCACAACGGAGAGGCAGCCCATGCGGCCAATGTCCGATGAGCACCGTCAAAGTCGCCCTGATTCAGGGCGTGCAGCGTTGTGTAGTAAAAATACGGGGTGGTATTGGGAACGAGCTGGGAAAGCACGCTTTCCCGCTCCTGAGCCAGCGCAAATTGTTCAACTAGCTTGGGGTCTAGATTGAGAACCCCCATATTTGAATTGGCAAGAGTGACTGCTTTTTACTTACTGCGGGTGTATACTAAAACTACAGAAAATATGCGTTCGTATTTCTGTTGTGTATTTATGACGCAATATTGTGCGGAAAGCTTTAAATGAAATGCATGCGTTTTATGTGCGTATTTGATGCGTGTCAGCGTATATACTAGTGCTAATTTATGACACTTGCTTGCTGTGGAGAGAGTGCGGGAACGGAACACTGAACAAAAGGCTTGTAAAAACCCCAAAAGTCGGGGCGGGACGTAATGTAGGTATCAGCATTTCCCACCTGCCTCGCGTGAGTGAGTCAGGTTCTTGAGTGAGTTTTTTATAATTTATAAAATCATTATTATTATTTCATATTATTTCATACATAAATGCCGACAACAAAATATTTAAAAAAGAAAAAAGAAAAAATGAATAAAACTACGGAGAGTACGGAGTACCGAACAAAAGTACGGTATTTTTTACTTACTTCAGTATTCATCCTTTTTCTCTCTCTTTGTTTACTCCTACTCCCTCCGTCTGTGCCTTTTCTCTTCCCTCTTCGCGTACTAATTATCATATATCACCAAACCCATTCCTCCTCCGCCTCCTATCCCATCTGGTTATACTACTCACCAAAAAAAAAAAGAATAAGAGGAGAGAGTGGAATGTTAAGAAATCATTTATCCGGTGCACTACAGTCGGACACAAGCAAGACAAGAGATTGATACGGTGTCTTCATCCCTCTTTCCGGTTTATTGACTTATTTGTTCTCATTTTAACACCAAAAAAACAATGATCTTCGGCACGTTATTTTCCTTCTTGGAGACGCTAGCAGTAGCAGCAGTAGTGTTAATAGCCTTGCCTTCTCATGCCTCGAGCACTGACATTGCGCAGCAACAAACGCTCAATCTGGACTCGCATTCATTCCTTTTGACTGGAGGTGCCTCTTTTATCGCTGGGCACGGCGCGCCCACGGGTGTCTCGTTACGCACAGGTAGTCCTGGCCAACGCACGGCAGCCTCCTTCCCGTCCAACGCCGTGATTGCGCCAAATACGACAATTACTGGCATTGATTTCAGCTATCGTTACATTTGTGGCTACGGCGCAGCAGGGGAAGGTCACGGTGCAAATTTGTCGCTGGCAGTCACTGATGACCCGGTGCGTGTGCTCAACGGAGCCGTGTTGTATGCCTCGCCGCACTATACAGACTACAGCTATGCAGCCAACAATAGCAATTATTCAAAGCCCGTTGTTGTGTCGCTGAAAGGCCTCAAAGTGCAAGGCAGCACGGCGCTTACTACGCGTCTGCAGCTGGCATTTTATAACAATGATCGCAACTTGCAAATATTGGTGCCAATTGGTATGAATGTCACGTGTGAGTCTTCCTCCCATTTTTCGTCCGCTAACTCCTCTAGCGGAGTTAGCGGCGGCAACTGCTTTGTGATACCCCCACCCAAGCCCACGCCACCGCCACCGGCACCGGTACCACCAACGCCACCCCCGCCCAAGAGCAGTACACCCTGGGATAATGTGGGTCCCAAAAATATTGGTGACGACATCCATAACGCTGGGGAAGCTGGGACTATTGCCGGTGCGGTGTCGCCGCTAAGCAACCCCAAACTCATGTACATGGGAGGTGTCAACAACGCAGCCTCGAGTGGTGTGCTCAAGACAACTAATGGCGGTGCACATTGGTCCAAGATGAACACAGGTCTTTGGGACACGAGGCCGCATGGGCTGTACATTGTTGATGATGCGGGACAACACGTGCTTGTGGGCACGGATTCCGGCGTATTCGAAAGCGTGGACGGAGCACAGACTTGGACGCATGTGGACGCAACACAGGGCTGGGGCGTGGCCAATAGTTTCCGCAACGGCACCATAAACAGTAAGCCCGTCATTTTTGTGGGCGCAAATGGCGGTCTCGGCAACGTGTTTGTCGAGGACCGCAACTCGCTCAAACCGCTCGTTAATAGCACCTGGAGCATAATCAGGTCCCCGCCCGGAAGTGCTGCCTGGCGCACCAATGTTGTGTCCGTGGCAGATTTTGATGCCGACGGTAAGCCTCTTGAAAACTCGGTACTGGTGGGTTGCCTCTGGGTTGGTGGCCACGGTGTGCTGCACCGACTCACTGTCATTAATGAAACAACTGCAGACTGGGATGTACGGGTGGACCAACCGTGTCAGGCGGCCGCCATGGATCCTAACAATGCCAACCACATGATTGTCAACAATGCCAGCAACGGTCTCCACCTCTATGAGACAAAGGATGCCGGCAAATCCTTCCAGAGCTGCCTTGATTATAGAGGTGCCGTCATGGTCGCCATTGATCGACGCGGTTGGTTTTACGGCGCCTCTGAGGGCGGTGCTTTCCGCAACGTAGGCGGCGACTGTAGTGCCAGTGGCAAATGGGAGCCTTATTTTGTGCGCCGCATTGCACGGCGTACGGGTGGCATTCGTGACCGAAGCGCTCACGACTATCAGCGCATTAACATTGATTTTCAAGGCCGGGTGGCCTTTGGCTCGGATCAAGGCATGTTCTACCAGAACCCGCTCAATGATACCACGCTGCAGTTTATCAGCGCCAATGGCGATGTCAATAACAACATTATCATGCACCCGGCCATTGCTAAGAATGCCGACACACCAGGCGAGGTATGCATCACCACAGCATTATGGGACTGGAGCCCTGTCGCCTCGTGGGATTCGGGCAAGCACTGGCCCTCTTGGCAAACACCTGACGATGGTAATGCGATGGGGTACTTTGGCGAGGGTGGCGGCTGTTTCGGTGTAGGAGAGAGCAAGTATTCACTCTGTATGCATCACCATAACGTGGCCTTTTCCTCACGCTGTGGGAAAAACATGAGTCGACTGGTGGTGCCCTATGGTGCCAGTGTTGGAGGTCCCACGCACATGATGGCTGAAGGCTCGCGCTCCGTGCCCGCCGGCCCGGTCTTCGCCCTGATGACCATGGGCGCCCCACCTTACGAGACGAAGCAGGACATGTTATTGGACTGCACCTCAAACGCGTCGCTATTCGGGGGTGATCTAGGTATCCACAACACCAGTGGACAGTGCCTTTCACACATGGTCTTAGGGCTTGAGTATGGGCGTTACCCCGGCGTAAATGCCGCTGTCTGGCGTGGCGCCACCGACAAACACTGCGTCCTCTGTCGCATCCCCGACAAAAATTCAAGCGATTGGCCTATTAAGCCTGCTAAAGGCTACACGACCATTATACCCGTCGCTGCTGGTAGCGGAGATGGAGCATTCTTTGAGAGTAATGGTGATGGTCAAATTGAGGTAGTCAGAGATGGGGATGAGGAGGAGGAGGAGGAAGAGGAGGAGGATGAAATGGATAGTGCTATGCGCTTTGTCGAAAAGATGCGCAAGCTAGAGCAGGGCGGGAGCTACGAGCAATTCTCATCAAAGTGGCCCGTTTCGCTGCTGGGCCGCGACGACGCTTCTGCGCTGGATGCCCTCAACGGCAACCCCAAGTACGTGCTGAAATCATGGAATTTTGGCGCCAACTGGACGTGGGTAATGCTGCCCGACTATTTACAGGGCATGGGGTCCTTTGCTGTCGACCCAACCAATGCCACGGGTATTCTCTATGGTATAACCACCAGCTGTGTTGCACGTAGCTATGACCAGGCCGAAACGTGGTCAGATTGCTGGGAGCCTTCGCCCGACCTGACGGGTAGCTTTCGATCCTTAGTGATTCGGGATTCCCTGACTATGATTATGGTGCGCAACGGCGATGTGCCCTTGCGCAGTCTTGATGGGGGCAAGTCTTGGAAACCATTGAATAGCCTCGTCAACATTGCCAAGGCAGGGCTCACTGTACAGTATTCTTGGTCCGGTAAAACCCTTGCCGTAAGCACGATAATTGACCAGACGGTCGTTTGGGTCAGCACGGACGATGGTGACACCTGGGTGGACGAGAGCGCTGACTACACGGCAATGTCAGGAGGCATTGCGCAGTGGTATGACAACACTCTCTACATCAGCAGTATGGGTCAAGGAATTGTCAGCAAAACCTTTAAGGAATAGATGGTTGGTAGCTGACAATGGTTGCTTGCCAAGTTTTCTTTAACATAAATTTAATTTACAGACTTTATGCAAACTCTAAGTAATGGACCTGGACATCATCAGACAAGTTGTTTCGTATCAGACAAACAAAACAAGGTGTTCCTTTGCACACTCTTTTTTTCTTATTATATTTATTGTTGATTGTTGCTATTTGTCTTGTAAAGAAGGTACACGTAGGCTATCGATTTTATTTTTGTTATAGGGAGGGCAGGGTTTCTCCCTCTTGCATGCAATAATGCTGACAGACAGGTACTCCTGCGTATTATTTCTGTGATATAGCACACACAAGTGAGTACGTCTCTGCCGGTAGCGTATGTGTATGTGTATGCCTATTCACATATGTAGTCAACGGCGAAAATGAAAATAAATAAACCCGAAAAGATCAATAATTACAAAATTGAAAACAACCATAAAACATGTCAGTTTTTATGGTGTATTTCATTCAGGTGGAGGTCAGTTGATAATTATAATTTCACCCACCCCCGTCCATATCGTGCCGGGGTAACCGAGACGACCTCGACCGTGTGCGCGCGCGCGCGTGTGTATGTGTGTGTGTGCGTGCAGAGACTACAAAGCCAAGCCTACCTACTCCATCACCACCTCTGCAATAGTAACATACCACACATGGCTACGATCCATAGTAACAGCCCCTTGTTTGTAGCCCTCCTCAAAATTTTGCAGGGGGAATGAATGAAAATGCCTCGTCTTCAAGGTCACCAGCGGCTGCATTCTGTTGGACTCGCCCCTGTTGATGGCAGTAGTAATGGCGACTCTTCTACAGCATCCCCGTCATACTCGCTACAGCATGGTGGCACCCTTGGCGATTCTTCAATCCTTTTTCCCTCATCATTATCCGTGGCGGCGGCGCTACGTGAAAATAACAACAACATACAGGAGCAACATCATGTACAGCGACAAAATCCGTCGCATGCGGGAATGCAACCGATCCTCAACAACGATCCTTCTAATGGCGCCAACAACAAAAACATACATTTCGCTGCTAACACCACCACCCTTGCAAACCACCACCCAAAGTATTCCTCCGCAACCAAGCGTCTTATTGGCCACGCAGCTTTTTTTACCGTCGGTGTGGCATCGTGGTGGACCTTGATTGCGCTCTCACTTGAAATCCCTGCCTTCTTAGCAAGCGGCGCCCCTGAGGGACGTGACATTGGTACATACCTTAATCTGGCAACGCAGGCTGGTAACGCAGCCATTGTGCTGTATTTTCTGTTACCCACGCGTATACGACCCGACGTTGGTATAGCCACATTTCTAATATTTGTGGGCCTATTCATATCCACTGCGATGGTAGCAGAGCTCTGGCAGATTCGAGCAGCAGGCAGGAGTATGCCTCTTCTTGTGCTGGCGGCCTTTGTCGGCGGCGCCGGCTGCATGACAAATGCGGTGGCGTGGGAGTGGGCCGCACGGTATACACGAGCATGCACAACTCTAATGTCGGTGGGTGGAGGTGTTAGTAGCTGCTTGGCTAGTCTGCTGGCCTTGGTACAGAATCCAGGCACACCCAATCAGCTTTTTTCAGTGCGAATCTTCTTCTGGGTGGCCGCCAGCATTGTTGCGCTGGCCGTGGCTAGTATCATCTACGTTCGCATAGGACTCAAAGGCGCACTAGATCGCGGTAGTGAAGGCAACTACAACCGTAAACTCAACGCGAATAATACTCATCACAACAACGTCGGTAGAGATGGCACATTCGATAACGCCAACGGGTACCACCTTGAAAGGGGTGCCAATGCTGAGGACGGGAGGAGCCATAATATGTTGAATGGACATGCTGACAGGCAGGCTGCGGAGAAGGAGAAGGAGGAGGGGGAGGAGAGAGAGGTCGGGGGAGAGGGAGAAGCGGAGACAGCACCACTCTTACGCTCGTCGCAACTCCATTCATCATCATCACAGTTGTCTACACATTCCAGCAATACCGTAACGGGCTCAATTTGGCTTCGTGCGACTGCCATTAGCGTAATGGCCTCGCTTGTATTTGGCTGGTTGCCGGGCTTTGTGCCTTTGCTCATGGCACCCAACGACATTGTACCATATCTTACAACAGGGCAACTGGCGGGTATTGTTGGTCGTGGCATGGCGCATTGGTGGCCGCATTATCGTGGCGTTGGTGTATTTATTTTCTTGGAATGCGCTTCCTTTGGAGCAATGCTGGGTCTTGGACTCGCCCCTCAACTCATTGCTCGCAGTTGGCACCCGCCCGTAATGGCTGCACTCAATGGTCTTTTTAATTGGGCGTTTGGCTTGGGTATGACAGCCTTGATGCTGGCAGCACCAGAAGCTGCACGCTGTCACAAGCACACAACGCTGCTTCTTTTTAAAGAAGGTGTCACTATTAGACCTTCACCAAAAAGGCGGCACCGATCATCATCCCTTGACGTGGTGGGACCTGGGGCACCATCATCAACAATACAAAAGTCACCATCATCTGATGCTTCACAAACTGCCGTAGATGAGATATACTCGGCGGCGGTGCGAGAAGTGGCCCCTGAGTGCACCGACTGCCAGGCTCGCGCACAAAGAGACGCGCGGTGGCTGGGTATTGGTCTCACCGCGGGTGCTGGCCTTGGTGGTCTTGGGACGTTTTTGGTTGTCAACTACGCTATTTGATGGTTGTATTGAATATGCTGAAGTGGTATTGACTTGAGCCACATATCGACTACCAAGTGTACGCTCGCATATGGTAAGCCGTACGCTCG
>JACLAD010001449.1_pt1 | contig 16120 bp, 11 predicted proteins | sample 8027901 | NCBI WGS metagenome assembly JACLAD01 (sample SAMN15725071, study PRJNA655200) | protist metagenome | isolation source: fluorescence activated cell sorting (FACS) single amplified genomes of... | place: Spain: Blaines Bay Microbial Observatory, Mediterranean Sea | collected 2016-07-05 | reverse complement strand
ACTGCCCGGTTTCAGGATGCCAGTCAAAACCAATTGTGTTTCTAAGTCCCCTGGCCATGATCTTCCTGTTATCGCCATCGGGATCTGTAACCACCATCGTGGCATTCTCTTCCCGGGTCTCGTCACAGGCGTTGCAGGTGCTTCCTACCGAAATATACAACTTGCCATCGGGTCCAAAAGCAATAGTTCTGTTAGGGTGTTGCCCACCATCGGGAAGGTCTTTAACGATTTGTTCGAGCTCGCCAATAGTACCGTCCTGATTGATAGGCGCTCTAAAAACTTCATTCACAGTCACCAGGTAAAACATGTCCTCATGAAAGGCCATGCCATGCGCCTGATCTTTGGTTACTACCGTTTGCTGCTGATCTGATTTTCCATCATTATTGGTATCCTTCAGCAAAACGACATCTCCCCTTCTACGGGTGACGTAAATGTGCCCCTGCGGACTCACCTCAATAATTCTTGGTTTCCCCAGGTTTTCAGCAAATTTTTCTATTTTAAATCCTTGCGGAAGATTAAGCTGTGCTATGCGTTCGCTGCTAGCCTCTACTTTTTTGGGTTTAAATATGTGGCCGGTCATTTGGGCTTCGATAATACTATCCTGTTCCTGAGAGCATACGAGGCTGCTACAGAACAGCAAAAGGAGTAAGATTTTTTTCATAACAATTGATTTTTAGCTTTTTTCAAAGCAGAAATTAACTGTTAATTATCTAAATATCAGTTAAGAGATGGTTAAAAGGTGGAGAAGCCTCTTCGAAGGAGATACCGGCACTATCTTAAATAAGGGTTTCCAGATACTGAAAAAATAAAACCGCCATTAGGCAAAATAGAAGAAGTGCGACTAAAACTGTTTTATTTAATTTGAATGGATTCATGTGCTTAATTCTTAGCTTAAAAGTAGATAATACGCTTTTTGCTTCAAAAGAATTAACATAGGTTTAAAATTCAGGTAAAGAAGCAACGATGAAAGGGAATTTTCATAGATGAATGACATTTTTGATCCATTTCCGAAAATTTTTTCCTACAACATGAGCTGAATCTTCTAAAAAGAAATGGCATAATTTTTCAGGATTTCCTCATAAATGGTGTAACAGGCTTCATTATAAGGCACACAACAGCTTCTGAAAAGGAGAAATTCCTACAAAAATATTCAGGATTTCATACTTTTATTCCTTCGATACCTGATGTTCAACATTTCGATAATTAGAGAGAAGAACACCGCAAAGTAAATATACCCTTTAGGCACATGATACTGCAATGATTCCATAAAGAGCATAAATCCAATAAGAATCAGGAAGGATAATGCGAGGATTTGAACAGTAGGGTATTTGTTCACGAAGTCGCCTACCGCCCTGGCAAAGATCATCATGATGATGATAGAGACCACAACCGCAATGATCATAAGAATCAATTGATCTGTAAGTCCTACAGCTGTAAGAATGGAATCAAATGAGAAAATGAGATCCAGCAGGACAATTTGTAAAATGGCGTAACCGAAGGAACTCACCGGTTTTACTTCTTTTTGTACCTCATCTATTTCTACTTTGTGATGTATCTCCAAAATAGATTTGATGATCAAAAAGATACCACCTGTAGCGAGAATAATATCGCGCCAGCTAAAATCGAATCCGAACATGGAAAGCACCGGCTCTGTAAGTCCGATGATCCAGGTGATACTAAGCAGTAACAGCAATCGCATGATAAGCGCGAGGGAAAGTCCGCCAATTCGTGCCTTCTTCTGCTGCTCTTCCGGCAGCTTTCCGGCAACGATTGAAATGAAAATAATATTATCAATCCCCAGAACGATCTCCATAAAAGTAAGCGTCAAAAGGGCGATCCAGGTATCTAATTCAAGAAATATTTCCATAGGTATCAAGCATTTTAAACTGCTGTTATAGCTAGTGAAAGTAGTAAAAATCAGAAAGCAAAAAAGAAGAAAATTAGGGGAAGGATTTGTTTGAAAATCTCATTTTGAAATGGTGTTTCCAGAAAGGAGTTCCGGATTTTATGCTCCTGTCCCCAAATCCGCCGAAGGGGAGGTTTGTTTTTTAAAAAAAATGAACTTTTAATATTAGTTATAGCACCCTCCAGAACAGGAGTATTGAGATCGACATTAGGGAGATAAAGGCTGTCTCGGTTTCCCGGAAATAGATCTGGCGACCTCCTCCCCGAATTCCTGTACTCTTTCCCATTGGGTATATTCTATGGCCGTTTCTGTTTTTGTGGGGCCGTGGGTGAGTTTCATGATGAGCTTTATCATGAGTTTGTCCCAGAAGCCATATTTACTGTAATCGAGCTGTCCGGCAAAGACTCCCATAAAATCCGGTTTCCAGCCGGTTTCTTTCAGGAATTTCTGCAGATACGGATTTGTTTCTGGAGTATTTTTATCCTCATTTCGCGCGACCAGGTTTACGGAAAAGAACACGGTAAAAACCTGCGCCAGCTCTTTTCTGTTATTTTCAACAAACTGCAGTACAAGCTTATGGTGCTTCCCATACCGCACACTGCCTCCAAGAATGATCGTATCAAATTCTGAAACAGATTTGTCAAATTCGGCTATGGGAAAAACTTCGGGCTGTAACTGCCGTGACTGCAGAACAGTTTCCAGCCGGCTGCAGATCTTTTTAGTCTGCCCGTCAATACTGGAATATATGAGGGCAATTCGAGGCATGATAAGGGGTTTATTTTGTACTTCTAAAGCTTTGAAAAGAAAAAGTTACTGATAAATTTACGGCTTTTTGACTGTTTAATTCACCCTGACTTCTTTAAAATATTGATTTAAAATAGCTGCGGTTGCACTAAGTTTTTCCTGCGTTGGTGGCTCTACACCTTTAAGCTTATAATCCATCCCCAGCGCCTCCCATTTATGGGCTCCCAGCAAATGATACGGCAAAACTTCAATCCGTTCGATCGTCTTATAATCTTTAAAAAATGCTCCTAACTCATGCAGGTATTCTTCCTGATCTGTCCACCCGGGCACCAGCACATAACGCAGCCACATTGGCTTTCCTGTTTCCTCCCGGTATTGGGCCACCTTAAAAGTGGTTTTATTGGATAGGCCGGTAAGCTTCCTGTGCCAGTCTTCATTAAAATGCTTTTCATCGAGCATAAGGAGATCTGTTTCATCCAGCAGTTCTTTGGCCTGTTGATCGATAAGCCTTCCGTTGGAATCGAGCACGGTATGGATGCCAACTTCATGCAGCCTCACAAAAAGATGTTTCAGTTTTTTGCGTTGCAACAGTGGTTCCCCGCCAGATACGGTCACACCTCCAAACCTTCCGAAGTAAGATTTTTGTTTTACAGCCCGCTGCACCAGCTCCTCCATTTCCACAAACTTACCCCCCTTAACATCCATCGTATCGGGATTTGCACAATACAAACATCTAAACTGGCAGCCCTGCACAAAAATCACCATGCGCATCCCAGGACCGTCATGGGTACCAAAGGTCTCTACAGAATGTATCCTGAGAAGTCCCTGCGTCTCTTCATTGAGCGTTGCCACATCCTGCGGAACCAGCATTCCATTCCTTATCATTTCTTCTTATTTGGCAGTATCCTCAAGTACAGAGTACCGGTTACTTTTAGGGGGACAAAGCCTGCCGATACTCTTATACCAAGGATCTAAATTTACATTCTTTCATGAAAGGTTCTCGCGATCACTTCCAGTTGATGGGCTTTTGAAAGCCTTATAAAGTTTACCGCATATCCTGAAACCCTGATGGTCAACTGCGGATAATTTTCTGGATGCTGGTAGGCATCCATCAAAGTTTGGCGGTTAAGCACATTGACATTCAAATGATGCCCGTTGTTACTGAAATATCCGTTTAAAAGCGTTACCAGATTCTCCACCTGATCTTTGGGCGTACTGCCCAGAGATTTCGGAACTATGGAGAAGGTATTGGAAATCCCGTCTAAAGCATCTTTGTAGTCTAACTTTGACACCGAATTCAAAGAAGCGATTGCTCCGTTCATATCGCGGCCGTGCATTGGATTTGCCCCGGGCGCAAAGGCCTCGCCGGCTTTCCGGCCATCGGGGGTTGCTCCGGTTTTCTTTCCGTACATCACATTGGATGTAATAGTAAGCAAAGACATGGTGGGGTTCGCATCTTTGTAGCATCTGTGTTTCGCCAGTTCGGTAAAGAAGAGGTGAGTTATGTCTTGTGCAATGCTGTCTACCCAGTCGTCATTGTTTCCGAACTTTGGATAATCACCTTCAATTTTGAAATCTACTGTTAATCCCGCTTCATTGCGAATGGGTTTTACGCGGGCATATTTTATGGCAGAAAGAGAATCGGCAATGATGGAAATTCCCGCAGCACCATACGCCATATCCACTCCGGGATTTGAATCTATCAATGCCATCTGGGCTTTTTCATAGTAATACCTGTCGTGTATATAATGAATGATGTTCATGGTTTTGGAATATACCCTTGCCACCTCGGCCATGGCAGGAATAAAGTTCCGCATCACCTCATCGTAGCTCAAATATTCTCCTTCCAGAAGGGCGATCCCCTGCAGCAGTTTTTCTCCGGCTATTTCTTCCCGGCCTTCATTCAAAGACATTAAAAGTACCTTCGGAAGGTTTACACGCGCACCAAAAAACTGAATCCTTTTCCCTATTTCCTGATGGGACACGCAACAGGCGATTCCATAGTCATCAGATTTCCGCACATCCCGCATGAGGTCGTCGTTCATATACTGAATCGAAGAGGTATCAATGGACACCTGCGCACAGAAGTTCTTGAAACCTTCGGGCAGATCTTCGGCCCAAAGCACCGTAAGGTTAGGTTCGGGGGAAGGCCCCAGGTTATAAAGGGTCTGTAGAAACCGGAAGGAAGTGCGTGTCACCTTTGTTCTTCCGTCAAAAAGTTGTGCGCCAATCGCTTCGGTCACCCAGGTAGGGTCTCCTCCAAATATCTCGTCATAGGCTTCCGGCCGTAAATGCCGAACAACCCTCAGTTTCATCACAAACTGGTCGATCAATTCCTGCGCTTCCTCTTCAGAAATTAACTCATCTTCAATATCTTTTTCAATGTAAATATCAAGGAAAGAAGACACATTTCCCAGAGACATGGCTGCCCCGTCCTGCTCTTTCACAGCAGCCAGATAAGCCATGTACACCCACTGCACCGCTTCTTTTGCATTCTGTGCCGGCCTGCCAAGATCGAGGCTGTAAAGTTCTCCCAGGATCTTGATATCCTTCAGCGCCAGGATTTGATCATTAATTTCCTCCCGAAGTCTAATTTTTTGATCATCCATTTCACCATCCACAGCAGCTTTATCGGCTTCCTTCGCAGCAATTAGCCGTTCTACCCCATACAAGGCAAGACGGCGATAATCTCCAATGATCCTTCCGCGGGCATAATTATCGGGTAATCCTGTTAAAACGCCATGAGAACGATACTCCCGGATCTCTGCGTCGTAAGCAGAAAAAACAGCAGTGTTATGATCTTTTGCGTAATTGAATAGGTCCTTTACCTCCTGTGCTACCTCCATGCCTTTTTCGGCAACCGCACCTTCCACGACACGAATTCCACCAAAGGGTTTCATCGCCCTCTTTAGCAGCTCATCTGTCTGCAGCCCCACAATTACTTCCAGGTCTTTCTGAATATATCCCGGCCCGTGACTGGTAATACCTGAAATTGTGTGGGTGTCAATCGCCCTGCAGCCACCTCTATCCCGCTCTTCCTTCATGGCTTTAAGGCATATTTCCCAAAGCTGATTTGTACCTTCGGAAGCTCCCGAAAGAAAGGAGGCATTCCCGTAATAAGGGCGGATATTCCTGATCACAAAATCCCTTACCTCGATCTTTCGGTTCCAAACTCCTTCTTCGAACCTGGTCATCAAATCTTCAGATACATTTCTCATAACAATTCCATTTAATTATACCACCGGGAGCCTTTAATAACAGCCATTCTCCCTTGTTTTACGATACAAAGTAATACCCCAAATGAAGGATTTTATATGATTTTTGTCATGTTAAACAGCTGCTCCTAAAATCTTCTGATTTTCAATCGATTTAGTTAATAAGTAGTAAAAGTCAAGAAATGACTCCTTAAACTTTCTTCAGGATTTCGATCCTGCAACATTGGGACACCTCAACCCCGCCCGGGGAGCATAGGTGTTTTCAGGGATCCAGAATTAAACCTGAGTAGGTTTAAATAGAAATTTAAAAAGGTATTACGAAAAAGATGTTTAGCGAAAATTTTGTTCGAGTTTTAGCTTAAGGAAGGCTCATGATCGGCTTTTATTGCCGGTTGTTTTTCTTTCCGGAGCTTGTTGACTTCGTAGCCCATTAAAAGGGAAATTACGAGGGCTACCAAAAGAAGTGCAGCGAAGAAATAAAGGGTTCCGTTATAGCTTTCGGTAACACTGCGGGTCCAGGCAGCAAACAAGGGACCTGCCATTCCTGCTGCGGCCCAGGCTGTGAGCATATAGCCCAGGATCATGCCCAGTTCCTTTGTTCCGAAGAGATCCCCGATAAAAGCCGGAACTGTCGCAAATCCGCCTCCATAGCACGAAAGGATCAGGAAGATCAATCCCTGGAACAAAATGGCATTAGAGACTCCCGGCAGCAGAAAAAATGCAATGATCTGCAATACAAAAAAAACCGTGAACACCGCCGGTCTTCCTATCTTATCTGAAAGGGTGGCCCAGCCAATTCTTCCGGCTCCGTTGAACAAACCCATTACGCCCACCATAGTTGCTGCCGTCACTACTGTTAATCCGGTATATTCCTGCGCCATGGGGGAAGCCACCGAAATAATGGCAATTCCGCAGGAAATATTAATAAAGAACATGCACCATAAATACCAGAAACGTTTAGTTTTTACCGCTTCCCTTGCAGTGAGGGAAAAGGTTTCCACCTGGACCTTCACTTCGGAATTTTCAACCGATTTTAAACTTTTTGGCAACCAGCCTTCAGGCGGCGGGGCAAGATAGAGCGAGGAAACGAACATGATAACAAAATAGGCGCTTCCCATAATAAAGAAGGTATTGGCAATCCCTACTTTTTCTATTAAGTAGACGATCACCGGACTACTAAGCAGAGCTGCAAACCCAAATCCCATCACTGCCATCCCCGTGGCCAGACCCCGCCTGTCGGGAAACCATTTTATCAGGGTAGAAACCGGAGCAATATATCCGAGGCCGAGGCCAATTCCTCCAAAAAGTCCGTAAAAGAGGTACAGCAAATAAATGGACTGTAGCTGTACTGCGAGGCCAGAGCCTGCAATACCTATTCCAAAGAAAATAGCGGCCAGCAAACCCGATTTTCGGGGGCCGTTTTTCTCCAGGAAATGTCCGAGAAAAGCTGCAGATATTCCAAGAATAAAAATAGCCAGACTAAAAGTAAACTGCGTATCAGAAAGTTTCCAACCCAGTTCTTTTATCAGCGGCTGCGTGTACACGCTCCACGCATATACAGAACCAATCGAAATATGAATTCCTACCGCCGAAGCAGCAATAAGCCACCTGTTCTTTACTTTTCCCATTTATCTGCTGCTTTTAATCTTATCGGCTTTAACAGCCGGCAAAATAAAGGTAGGAAAAAGGATAAAAGAATGACTTATATCATGATCAAACTGAAGAATCGAATAGTTAGAGCTATAAAGTTCGGCGGAAAAGGATATGGTAGCTTCAGGTTTTAGCCGCGGAATTCTTCAAAATATTCAAAAGAATAAAGGGCTCAATAGGCTTTTCCGAAAGGTTTAAGTATACAGGTGCAGTTTTAAATTGCTATGAAGCTCATGATAACTGCCCGCGGATCCTGATAAGAAGATCATCCACATCAAAGGGTTTGGCTATAAAATCTTTCGCGCAGCTTTTTTCAAACAGGCTTTGATCTGCATGGGCAGACATTAACACCACCGGGATTTGACTGGTGCCGGGATCTTTGTTAAGGTCTTCGCACATTTCCAGCCCATTACCGTCGGGTAGCATTACATCCATAAGGATAAGATCTGCAATTTCACTGCTGATGCACCTTTTAAACTCCCCGGCCGTAGGAAATGTTTTCACATCGTATTCCTGACTCATTAGCAGGTACTCCAATAACTCCCTTATTCCCAGATCATCTTCTACTACAAATATCCTTTTCATATGCTAAAAATAGAGATTGGTTTTGATTGTCACTGAAAAAATGCTGTTAAAAAAAATATTTTATACATGCTTTTATTTCGCAGCTTCCTGAGTTAACGGAACAGCTTGTTTAAGAGGCAGCGTAAAAGTAAATTCCGATCCTTCCCCCTGTTTACTCTTCACGCTTACCTCCCCCTGGTGACGATCAATAATCTCCCTGGTGAGGTACAGTCCAAGTCCTAATCCACTTATCCCTTTCGTGCTTTCTGCCCTGTAGAACCTCGTAAAAAGTTGTTTCTGCTGTTCTTCATTCAGCCCTATTCCCTCATCTCTTACACTTATAATTACTGATTTTGAAGAAACCTTCAGATTCAAATAAATCTTATCTGCATCGGGAGAATATTTTACTGCATTGCTCATAAGGTTGGTGATGGCCTGTTCTATCCTTTGCTTGTCTCCTTCAATGATTGCAGGCACATTCCCGAAGTCATACAGCAGCTTATGGCTTTTGGTAGAATAAATAAAAGTCTCTGCAATATCCAACAGCATCTCCCGGAGATCGAATATTTCCAGGTTAAATTCCAGTTTTCCTGCCTCCACCCGTGACATGTTCAAAAGATCTTCTACAAGAGAATTCAGTTTATTTACCTGGTAAAGAGATTTATTCAGAAATAATTCTGACATCTGATCCTTCTCTGTTTTTGAAAGCACCTGCAAATATCCTTTAATGGTGGTAAGCGGAGTTTTAAGTTCATGGCTTGCCAGGGCAATAAACTCATCTTTTTTATCACTTAAGGATTTCACCTGCTCAAAAAGCTGCGAATTATCAAGGGAAATAGCTGCCTGTGCGGCAATGTTCACCACCATCTCCTCATGCTCTGCTTTAAACATTCCCGGTTCCGGATGTCCGAACAACAATCCGCCGATTACCATCCCCGATTTCGAGATTACCGGTACTGCAAGGTAACTGGATACAGAAAGATGGCCTGCCGGCATCCCGACATTAGGAAGATTTCGGCCGTAGCGTCCATCATTTTTAATATCATCTACCCGAATCACTTTTTTATGGGCAAAGGTAGGTTTAAAGACAGAGGTATGCCGTGGCATTCCCAAATGTTCAAAAACCTCTCTTGGTGCTCCCGATAAGGTAAATAGCCTGAAGGATTCTCCTTCCCCATCAATATTATTGTAGAAAAAGGCGCCAAAAGCAGCTCCTGTTAGTTTAGTGGTCGCATCGGTCACCTTTTGCAGGATCACTTGCAGGTCCAGATTTTCTGAAATGCTTTTTCCTACTGAATTGATAATTTCCAGGTTCCGGGTATGCTTTTCAATTTCGGCCTTTGCCTTAACCTGTGCAGAAATATCCCTTGCTACTTTTGAAGCTCCTATAATATTTCCCTGCTGGTCTTTTATAGGAGAAACGGTAAGGGAAATAGGAATTTTTCTTCCGGTTTTATGCATTCGGATGGTTTCAAAATGATCAATTTTTTCACCATTTCTAATTTTTTTAAGGATTAGTTCTTCCTCTGCCAGTCGGGATTTGGGAATAAGCAGCGTAATATATTGCCCTATCGCTTCCTGTTCGGTATAGCCGAAGATTTTCTCGGCACCAGTATTCCAGCTAACGATCTTACCATTCAGATCTTTGCTCACAATAGCATCATCTGAAGACTCCACGATGGCTGAAAGCACTGCCTGTTTTTCCTCTACATCCCGACGATATGAGACGTCACGGGCAATTTTAGAGGCTCCCATGATTTTTCCATTGATGTCTTTAAGCGGAGAAATCGTCAAAGAAACCGGAATTTCCCTGCCGTTCTTATCTTTGCGTATGGTTTCAAAATGGTGAATCCTCCTGCCATTTTTAATATTTTCCAAAATAAGATCTTCATCCTGTAGCCTGGAATCGGGAATAAGAATAGTAATGGATTTACCAATGACTTCGCTCTCCTTATATTTGAAAATACGTTCTGCTCCGGCATTCCAGCTGGTAATGCGACCATTGAGATCTTTGCTGATTATAGCGTCATCTGATGATTCTACAATAGCCGAAAGAGTAGCTTGCTTAACATGCTCTGCCTGCTGCTCCGTAACATCTATTAGAGTGCAATTTACTCCGGATAGGTTTTTTTTCTGGTCATACAACGATTGCAGATACACCATCAGGTTCCTTACATTTCCATCGGGCTTTTGCATCAAAACCTCCTGTTTTTCCAATGAAGCCCCTTCATTTAAAATTTTTGCTACTGCATTTTCTTCAGGGGGCAAAGGCTTTCCATCGGGAGTAAAGAGTTTATTGGAACAAGTCCATCGATCTACTCCAATTTCAGGAGAATTGCCCCAGAGTTCTGCGGCTGCACGATTGTAGTAGATTATATACCCGTTTTTATCACAGGTGTAGATCGCCACCGGGGATTCCTGAAAGATTTGATGAAAACTAATATCAGGGATTCCGGAATGGGATCCGGATAAGGAATTTTGGTTAGCTTCAGGGGGAACAACAGACTTCATTACTTATCTTATTAGGATTTTCAGATTTTGCTAATGTATTAATAGGAAGCTACTTAACTTCATGTTCTTTTAGTTAACAAAACTATATGTAAAAATATTAGTGCATTTTTACAGATATTCCTGATAAAAATAATGTTTTACTTAGATACACAGAAAAATTTAGCCATAATGTTAGGATTCCTTTAACAGCTGTAATGGTTATTTTCAGGTTTTACAGAGCTTTCAAAATAAAGAAAGACTGTTCCCGAATTACGCGTTCAACAGTCTTTCCTGACAACCACCACAAAAATTTTGCACAGCAATTTTTACGAAGTGGAACGGCTAATTGCTATCTGTAAATTGGAATTTTAATTCCGGCGTAGACATCGGTGGTTTTGGAGGAGTCCGAAATGTAATTCGAAATAATGGAACCCGACCCCACGCTTAATGGACCGAGTCTAAATCCCGCTCCCATTGCGAATCCGTCATATTGCCGTATGCTTAGTGGCAGGTAAAAACTAAACCAGCGACTCTGGTAACGAGGGGTCGCAGAAATGGTATTGATAATCCTGTTGGCCTGTTCCTTACTATTACTTACCAGAGAAAGAGAGCCCTGCAGACTAACAAACATGCGTTTTTTGACTTTATAATCGACAAAAGCGTGCATTGCTGCAGGTAAATTTATCTTAGCTTCTGTAACCTCTTCTGTGCCCTCGTAATTTTCTTCGAGTACCCTTTCCAGATCACCATCTTCAAATTCCTCATCAGATATAGTGTTGTTAAGGTCATAGGTAGTGATCTCACTATCTGCATAGGAAATGTTTCCAATATCTGTCACAGAAACGCCGATTCTAAACTGATAATTGCTCTGCAGACTTTCATCTGAATCAAAGGCATATCCCGGGCGGTATTCGTACACAAGCCCAAAATCTCCCCCAAAACCCGAACTCAGGTTCTCAAAATTGATATCGTCACTCTCGAAACCCGGCGAAGACCCATAGCTAAGCACTCCCGAAGTCATCAATACTTCGGTAGCCGCATCATATTGTCCCGACGCCGAAGGTGCGTTCACAAAAGTTGAACCTGCCCCCTGCAAATATTTTAAAGTAATGCCTCCCTTTAAAAAATTCTCCTGATTATTCACTAAAATCCGGCCGTAGGTAAGGCCAATTTCTGACCAGGCGTGAATGGTCCCGCTAAAATTTTCCAGATTAAAATCAAAGTTTTCGGTACCGTCAAAATCCTCTGTTATATTCTCGTATAAGGTACCGTTGATATTGTTGAGATTAAAAAAAGCCCGGACCCTGGTGGTAACTGCAAGGCTGCTTCGTGGATTCAGGTTAAACATAACAGATGGCCCGAGTACATCAACATTCATAAAAAACTGATTTTCATCTGAGGGAAATTGATTAGTTTCCCCCTCCTCAAACTCAAATCCATTTTCACTCTCCAGAATACTACCTAAATCTGTACTAAAGTAATCACTTCCTCCAAAGACACTTACTGACAATAAATTAATATCAATTCTTTGACGGCTATCCACCACCGCTGCCGGATTTAAAATAACCCCCTGAATACCACTATAATGATCCTGCTGAAGCCCAATATAGGATTGCGCATAGGTCACGGTGCACACCAGAACTAAAAAAACCACTAAAACCAGCTGTAGTTTTGTCTTCATAGGTTTATTTTAAAAATAAGTATTAAACCTACTCGAAAACAATGAGGTGTGAAATACCCAGAAATGGGTAATTTAAAGCATTACATTTCAATAAGTTAAACTGAAATAACCAACCTGGAGGGAATTATATTTTTCAATATTCTCAATCATTTAATAAGGCATCTTGAGTCCTTCAAAAGATTGATATTACGAGAAATGAAAACTGATATTTCAGAAGAAGTAAATTTACCTGAACAACACAGGAAAAAAGGAAATTCTAGTCAATTTCCCTCCAGATCTTTGGTAAACCTCCTTTTTCTCCAAAAAGCGGATCGGCTGCCGGGATAGGTACATCGGCAATATTTTTATCGGTTCGGGGTCGCTCGCCTTCTTTTCCATAGTTCATATCCTGTTTTTTGCCGTTAGGGTAAGCTCCTACAATCTTAAAGTTTTCACTCCCCAGGTTCTTATGGCCCACTCCTGCAGGAATTACAATCACATCTCCCGCAGAAACTTCCATTTTCTTTCCTTTTTCTCCTCCCAGCTGCAGCGTTGCTGTGCCGTTATAAACGCCTAAAACTTCATGGGTGTTGCTGTGGTAGTGGTGGTAATCAAAAACTCCGTTTCTCCAGGAATTGGTCCAGTTGTTTTCCGAAAAACGTTGTTCCAGCCATGCTGCACCGGCATCATCTCGTTCTTCAAAGGCATTTTTATAAATAAGCAATGGCAACTTATTATTTGGGATGTTGCCATCATCTTCTAAAAATATTTTCTGTGGTTCCATATGGTCCTTTTTTTGATTTTGAATTTTTTTGGGGGAACTACTTCAATTTACCAAATTTGAATTTCATTAATTGAGCTTTCAGGAAATTTCAATTTACTTTAACAGGCTCTTTTTCCGGAAAAACCTATTCAAAGAATTTACTGATCTTCCGGAAATCTTCCGGTGTATCTATATCCAGCGTTTTGTTTCCCGGATCTAAGACAGTTACAGGAAAACTTTTTTGATTTAGCAGAGATTTTGCGCCCGTGTCCCCTTTCAGAAGCAATAATTCCGGAAAGAATTTCTTCGGAAAAAGTGACGGAACCCCATTGGATTCCGGGTATTTAGTAGCGACAATTTTAGAAGGATCTTTTCTTAATTCTTCTATCATTGTATTTAAATAAGTCGAATCGATCAACGGCTGATCGGCCAGCATCAAAAGCACAGCATCAAAATTCTCTTTTTCTAAAATATTTTTCATTCCGGCGGCTATTGAAGAGCCTATCCCGTCGCTCCAATGTTTATTTTCAACATAATTGAAATCAGGAAAGTTAAGATTAGTTCTAATTTTTTCAGCATTAGCACCAAGAACCACGAACACCTCCTCTGCCAGCGAATTCCCCGCCTGTTCAATGGCATTGCCCAGCAGGTTGGTTTCCCGAAAAGGCAACAGCTGCTTTGGCCTTTTCATTCGGCTGGAAGCACCTGCAGCAACAATAATGACGGCTATCTTTTTCAAGGAATTTAGTTATGGATCCTGTCCTGTTTGTTCTTCAGAAAAATGGCTTCTTTTTTCCGGAGTATCGTTAAAATTTCAGAAATAATGGAAACGGCAATTTCCTGAGGAGTGATTGCTCCTATATCCAGACCTGCAGGACCGTGGATCTTATCGAGAAATGCAGCATCTATTTCCGGATGAAGTTCGATCAACTCATTAAAAAGCTGCTCCCTGCGTTTAACAGCCCCCAAAAGTCCGATATACACCGGGTTTTTATCCTTGATCGCCAATAGAAATTTAAGATCTTTTGCGTAGTTATGATTCATCAGGACGACCGCTGTTTCTTCGTCGATGGGCAGCAGTCGAGTTTCTTCGGGCGTTAAATGCAGCAGTTCTGTGGCTCCGGGAAAATTCTCTTTTGTACGTGGATCTTTTGGAGAAGCGATGACGTTCACCTCCCACCCCGTAAAGGCTGCAGCCGAACACATCTGCACCGCATCATGCTCGGCACCTATAATGATCATTTTAAAGAGGGGCTTCATCTCCTGTCCAAAAACAGAAAATTCTTCTAAATTTTTCAGCTGAAAAGATTTAGAAAATGTAGCTGAATTGCCATTTTTAAAATGAACTATTGATCCCATTTCAGAAGACTGTACTTCTTCTTTTCTAAAAAATGATTCCAGGACAAAATTTTCCCTTTTTCTGAAGTTGGATATAAAAAGTTCCTCAAGATCTCCTGTAACAAAAAATGGCTCCAGTAAAATGTAAAGAATACCTTCGCAACCCAGCCGGTATCGCCCGTCGTAGGTCATCACTTTAGTCTGATTGTTTCGGAATACCGATTGTGCCCGAAGAAAAACTTCTTTTTCAACACAACCCCCACTTACGGCTCCTGTCATGCTGCCATCCTCTCCCAGTAACATTCGCACCCCCGGTTTTCTATAGGATGAACCGTCTAAAGCCACCACCGTAGCTAGCACGCTTTTAATACCTTTTTCCCTGTTCTGGATCCCGCTTTCGATAATTTTTTTAAACTCGTGCGTCATATTTTTAAAAAATTCCAGGATTGAAAACTCGCAATCCTAAAATAACTCTGATTCTAAATTCACCGGCATATCCTGATACATTTCCCGGAGTTTAACAAGGATTCACCTTTTCAGGTCATTGCTTTATCTAATGTCATTGGCAAACTCCTTATCCGTTTTCCTGTGGCATGAAAAATTGCATTTCCAATAGCCGCCGCCACGCCTACCAGCCCAATTTCACCTATTCCCTTGGCGCCCACAGAACTCACCACCGTATCGGGCTCTTCAACAAAAATGATATCAATTTCGGGCATATCTGCATTTACGGAAACGTGGTAATTAGCAAGATCATGAGTCATGAAGCGTCCCAAATTATGGTCCATAAAGGAATCTTCATGCAGCGCCATGGAAATTCCCCATACTACCCCTCCCAAAATCTGACTGTGAGCGGTTTTATGGTTTAGAATGCGGCCACCATCTATGGCGCTCACCACCCGCGATACTTTTACGGTACCCAAATCTTCATCCACTTTTACTTCTGCAAACACCGCCGAATGCGTATTTCGGCTATACTTGTTTTGCTTCAGCATATTTGGCAGGAGCATATATTTTTTCCCGATCTTTTCAAGATCTCTGGATTTCATGATCTCAGCATACCTTATGCTAACCGAAGGATCCTTTTTATCAGCAATCCTTTCATCTGCAAAAATCACATCTTCAGGATCGGCTCCTTTAAACGGTGAGCCATCCATTTTTCCGGCTTCCTTCAGAAGCTTTTTTGCTATTTTCTCACATACCTTCTGAACCGCCGATCCAACCGAAGCGGCTGTTGAGGAACCACCCTCTATAAAAGCAAAAGGCAGATTTGAATCTCCCAGGCTGGCTGTAACCTTTTCCAAAGGAAGTCCCAGAGTTTCTGCTGCAATCTGGGTCATGATGGTATAGGTTCCCGTTCCAATATCTGCCGTTGCACTGCCAACAGTCAAGGTTCCATCTGCCGAAAATTCGGCTTTTGCCCTTGCCGGCACCTGCATGGCATCCCATACCCCGGTGGCCATTCCCCAGCCTAACAGGTCATGTCCTTCTTTCATGCTGCGGGGTTCGGGATTTCTCTTTTCCCAACCAAATTTTGCCGCACCTTGCTGAAAGCATTCCCGCAAGGTTTTAGTGGAAAAAGGTTTCCCTTCGCTCTTATCTTCTTCGGTATAATTTTTAAGCCGAAGCTCCATGGGATCCATCTTTAATTTGTAAGAAAGTTCATCCATGGCAGACTCCAAGGCATAAACTCCGGTAGCGCCCCCTGGCGCCCTCATATCAAGCGGAGTGTACATATCCAGCCGCACCAGTTTATAAATTTGTTCGATATTTTCGCAGTCATATAATTT
>JACLAD010001448.1_pt1 | contig 16124 bp, 17 predicted proteins | sample 8027901 | NCBI WGS metagenome assembly JACLAD01 (sample SAMN15725071, study PRJNA655200) | protist metagenome | isolation source: fluorescence activated cell sorting (FACS) single amplified genomes of... | place: Spain: Blaines Bay Microbial Observatory, Mediterranean Sea | collected 2016-07-05 | reverse complement strand
TCTATTATTGTTCTCTTTTTGCGAAGATTTATTGCTTTCCTGTGCATAACCCATTCCCACAAAAAGAAATGATAGTAAGAAAATGATATTTTTCATAACATATTTATTTTCAGGTTTATATACAATTTAAAAAATGTGGATGTTAAGTGGTGATAAAGCTTCGTTAAAATGGATATACACAAACAAGAAACAGGAAACAAGAAACAAGAGCCAGGAGCCAGGAGCCAGGAACCAAAAGCCCAGCGCCGAATTCCGGATTCCGCTGTATAGGTTCTAGCCCTGGATTTTTATATCATATTCAGATTCTGCCTTCAGCAACAGATGGCCACATTTGCCTCAAAATTGGCCGACTCGCAATATGCGTTATCACAATGCATAAGGACCTTATAACTCTAAATAAAATCGCTATCTTTGCAGCCGCAAAAACAAGCATCAAATTATACTTTATGAAAGCCGGAATTGTAGGACTGCCAAACGTAGGAAAATCAACCTTATTTAACTGTTTATCGAATGCCAAAGCACAGAGTGCGAATTTCCCATTCTGTACCATCGAGCCTAATGTGGGAGTGGTAAACGTTCCCGATCAAAGACTCGAAAAACTGGAGTCTTTGGTAAATCCTGAAAGGGTGATTCCTGCAACGGTTGAGATCGTTGATATTGCCGGACTGGTAAAAGGTGCGAGCAAAGGAGAAGGCCTTGGAAATCAATTCCTCGGAAACATCCGTGAAACCGATGCTATTCTGCATGTTCTTAGATGTTTTGAGGACGAAAATATTGTACACGTAGATGGTTCTATTGATCCTATTAGGGATAAGGAAACCATAGATATGGAACTTCAGCTGAAGGATCTAGAAACGGTGGACAAGAAGCTGGAAAAGGTAAAACGTGCGGCTAAAACGGGAAATAAAGAAGCGCAGAAAGAAGAAGCTGCTCTACTGAAAGCCAAAGCGGGACTCGAAGCCGGAAATTCCCTTCGTGCTATTGATTTTACTGAAGCTGAACATGAGGAGTTTATAAAGCCGTTGCAATTTATTACAGATAAACCGGTGATGTATGTTTGTAATGTTGATGAAGGAGCAGCAGTTTCCGGAAATGAACATGTGGACAGGGTGAAAGAAGCTGTGAAAGGCGAAGGGGCAGAAGTGCTTGTCTTAGCTGTGGGTACCGAAGCTGATATTACTGAACTTGATGATTACGAAGAACGCCAGATGTTCCTACAGGATATTGGCCTTGATGAACCGGGATCGGCTAAATTGATCCGTGGGGCATACAGCTTATTAAACCTACAAACCTATTTCACTGCCGGGGTAAAGGAAGTGAGGGCTTGGACCATTCCTATTGGTTCTACTGCACCACAGGCTGCCGGAGTGATCCATACCGATTTTGAAAAAGGCTTTATCCGGGCTGAAGTTATTTCGTATTCAGATTTTGAATCTTACGGGAGCGAAGCCAAAGTGAAAGAAGCCGGAAAAATGAGGGTTGAAGGGAAGGAATACATCGTAAAAGATGGCGATGTGATGCATTTTAGGTTTAATGTGTAACAAATATTTCACACGGTAGATACGCCCTACTAGGGCGTATCTACCGTGTGAAATATTTGTTAATTACTTTGTGCAGCAGGTATTTTAACTTTTTGTCGTAAACCTTATATTAGCCACATAACCCGAGGGAGACCTACTTTATGAGCACAGAAACTAAATATACCGAAGATAATATTCGATCGTTAGACTGGAAAGAGCATATCCGTATGCGTCCCGGGATGTACATCGGGAAGCTTGGGGATGGTTCCAGTGCAGATGATGGGATCTATATCCTGTTAAAAGAAGTCATTGATAACTGTATCGATGAGTACGTAATGGGAGTAGGGAAGACCATTGAAATTTCAGTACAAAACCAGAAAGTGATCGTTCGCGATTACGGACGTGGAATTCCGCTGGGAAAAGTAGTGGATGTGGTTTCCAAAATGAATACGGGTGGTAAATACGATTCCCGTGCCTTTAAGAAATCGGTTGGTCTTAACGGAGTTGGCACCAAGGCCGTAAACGCCCTTTCGTCTTCTTTCAGGGTAGAATCCACACGAGACGGAAAATCAAAGTCGGCTGAATTCGAACAGGGAAACCTGGTGAACGAAGAGGAACTGGAAGAAACTTCCAGGAGAAGGGGAACGAAAGTAACCTTCACTCCCGATGAAGAGATCTTCAAACATTACAAGTATCGCTCGGAGTACATCGAGAAGATGCTGAAAAATTATGTATACCTCAATCCGGGGTTGACCATAGTTTTTAACGGAGAAAAATTTTATTCAGAAAACGGACTTGCCGATCTTCTGGCAGATAGTATACATCTTGATGACAGGTTGTACGATATCATTCACCTTCGCGGAAATGATATTGAAGTAGCGCTTACCCACAGTAGATCCCAGTACAGCGAAGAGTACCACTCTTTTGTGAACGGACAGCATACGTCGCAGGGAGGAACTCACCTTGCCGCTTACCGGGAGGCCATCGTAAAAACACTTAGGGAGTTTTATAACAAGAATTTTGAAGCCAGTGATATCCGGAAATCGGTAGTTACTGCGCTAAGTATAAAAGTAATGGAACCTGTTTTCGAGAGTCAGACGAAAACAAAGCTGGGTTCTACAGATATGGGAGGAGACCTTCCAACGGTGCGGACGTATATCAATGATTTCGTCAAGACTCAACTGGATAACTTCCTGCATAAGAATCCGGAGACTGCCGATTTGCTTCAGCGGAAAATTCTTCAGGCTGAGCGGGAGCGAAAAGAGCTTTCGGGCATCAGGAAACTCGCAAAAGACAGGGCTAAAAAAGCAAGTCTGCACAACAAAAAATTACGGGACTGCCGAATCCACCTCGGTGACAGTAAGAAAGAACGATACCTGGAGAGTACCTTGTTTATTACAGAGGGGGATTCTGCGAGTGGATCTATCACCAAATCCAGGGATGTGAACACTCAGGCGGTTTTTAGTTTAAAAGGGAAACCTTTAAATAGCTACGGTCTTAGTAAAAAGATTGTTTACGAAAATGAGGAATTCAACCTGCTTCAGGCGGCTTTGAATATTGAGGAATCGATGGAAGACCTTCGGTATAACAATATAGTGATCGCTACCGATGCCGATGTGGATGGAATGCACATCAGGTTACTGCTCATCACATTTTTTCTTCAGTTCTTTCCGGAGTTAATAAAAGAAAACCATTTATATATTCTGCAAACCCCACTTTTCAGGGTTCGGAATAAAAAGGAAACTATTTACTGTTACAGTGAATATGAACGGAAAGAGGCGGTGCGTAAGCTTTCAGGAAAACCTGAAATTACACGATTTAAAGGTTTAGGGGAAATATCTCCCGATGAATTCAAACACTTCATTGGAGATAATATTCGGCTGGATCCTGTGATGCTCGATAAGGATATGTCTATTGAAGACCTGCTTCATTTCTATATGGGGAAAAACACACCCGATCGTCAGGAATTTATCATAGATAACCTAAAGGTGGAACTCGATTTAATAGAAGAAGACTAGATGCGGTTTAACAATAAAAAGGAAACAAGCCTGGTTCCTTCTATCTATATCATCATTGTCGCTGTTTTCATCACCAATGCCTTTGCTTCGTTGGAATTAAAATACGATGACACCCCTTTTAATTACGGCAGCCTTATTCCAAACCTTGTGGCTTTGATCATCGGAATGTATGTGTTTATCGTGGGCAGGTATTTTGAATTTGACAGCGATGGGGAAACCCTGAATTTCAAAGGCAACGGATTGCTGATCTCTAAATTTATGCATTACCGGGAGCAGCGAACAGAAGTCCCGAAATCAAAATTGCTGGATTTTAAGGTCGAGAATTTTTTCCTTTACAGGAGACTTCATATTTATATAAATTCGAGGAATAAAAAAGGCTACAGGCATTATACATATAATATCACCTTTTTAGGTAGCAAAAAAAGCAAATCTTTAAAACAATCTTTGGCAAAGGTTGTAGAACGTAATAAAGCAAAGGCTTAAATGGATACGGAAAATCAAGACGACTTTCAGGAAGGAAAATTTGAGCAGGAAGAACTGGCCAAGGTAGATAACGATGGCCTGATTAAGGTTACCGGGATGTACAAGGACTGGTTCCTGGACTATGCTTCTTATGTAATTCTGGAGAGGGCAGTGCCCTCTCTGGAAGACGGATTCAAACCTGTACAACGGCGTATCATGCATTCCATGAAAGACCTGGATGATGGCCGGTACACTAAAGTGGCGAATATTGTAGGGCACACTATGCAGTATCACCCTCACGGGGATGCCAGTATCGGGGATGCCATGGTGCAAATAGGTCAGAAGGAGCTTTTAATCGATACCCAGGGAAACTGGGGAAATATTCTTACCGGCGATGGTTCGGCCGCATCCCGATACATTGAGGCCCGGCTTTCAAAATTTGCCCTTGATGTAGTTTATAATCCAAAGATCACCGAATGGCAACTTTCCTATGACGGACGGAAAAGAGAACCGGTCAACCTTCCGGTAATGTTTCCGCTTTTACTGGCGCAGGGTGCCGAAGGGATTGCTGTGGGGTTAAGTACAAAAATCCTTCCGCATAACTTTTTAGAGCTTATAGATGCGAGTATAAAACACCTGCAGGGGAAAAAATTCAAACTGGTTCCCGATTTTGTCACAGGTGGAATTGCAGACGTAACAAACTATAATGACGGACTAAGGGGCGGAAGAGTACGGGTACGTGCAAAAATTTCACAACTCGATAAAAATACACTGGTAATTACCGAAATACCTTTTTCAACTAATACTTCTACTTTAATTGATTCTATCCTAAAGGCGAATGATAAAGGGAAGATTAAGATCAAAAAGATAGAAGACAATACCTCAAGTGAAGTGGAGATCCTGGTACATTTACCCGGAAATATTTCACCCGATAAAAGTATTGATGCGCTTTATGCCTTTACCAACTGCGAGATTTCCATTTCTCCGCTTAGTTGTATCATTATTGACAATAAACCGGCATTTCTCGGGGTTTCAGAAATCCTTAGACGCTCTACAGACCATACGCTGAGTCTGTTGAAAAGCGAACTCGAAATAAAACTGGAGGAATTCGAGGAACAATGGCATTTCGCATCCCTGGAAAGGATCTTTATTGAAAAGAGGATCTATCGTGATATCGAGGAAGAGGAGACTTGGGATGGCGTAATAAAAGCGATCGATGAAGGTTTAAAACCTTATACCGGCCATTTGAAAAGGGCAGTAACCGAAGAAGATATTGTTCGGCTTACGGAAATAAGGATTAAGCGTATTTCAAAATTCGATTTAGATAAAGCCCAGCAAAAGATTGAAGCCCTGGAAGGTGAGATAGCACAGATAAAACATCACCTGGATCACCTGATAGAATATGCCATTGCCTATTTCACCAGACTTAAAACAGAATACGGCGCCGGAAAAGAAAGAAAAACAGAATTACGCCTTTTTGAAGATATTGAAGCTACCAAAGTAGTCATACGAAATACCAAGCTCTATGTAAACCGAAAGGAAGGTTTCGTTGGTACCTCTTTGAAAAGGGATGAGTATGTCACCGATTGTTCAGATATTGATGACGTGGTTTGTTTCACCAAAGACGGTAAAATGATGGTGACCAAAGTGGATGCCAAGACTTTCATTGGGAAGGATATCATCCATGTGGCTATTTTCAAGAAAAAAGATAAAAGAACGATTTACAACCTTATTTACCGCGATGGTAAAGGAGGCGCTTCCTATATCAAACGTTTTTCGGTGACTTCGGTAACCCGCGACCGGGAATATGATATTACCCAGGGGAAAAAAGGATCGGAAATCTCTTATTTCACTGCGAATCCTAATGGCGAGGCAGAAACTGTGATGGTGTACCTGCGACAGGTGGGAAGTATCAAAAAACTGAAATTTGAAGTGGATTTTGCTGATATGGCCATAAAAGGTCGGGCGGTAAAAGGAAATATTGTTACCAAATATCCGGTAAAAAAGATAGAACTCAAGGAAGAAGGAGTTTCTACTTTAAAACCCCGAAGGATCTGGTTTGATGAAACCGTGAAAAGACTGAATGTAGATGAGCGGGGAGAACTTCTTGGAGAATTTAAGGGAGAGGACAGGTTGTTGATCATCACGCAAAACGGCGTGGCGAAAACCATCAAACCCGAACTTACTACAAGATTTGATGAAGATATCATCGTGCTGGAAAAGTGGGTTCCTAACAAACCGATTTCAGCGATCTATTGGGAAGCCGATAAGGAGAAGTATTATGTAAAACGCTTCCTGATTGAACATGAAGACAGGGAAGAACATTTCATTGGGGACAATCCGAAGTCGTATCTTGAGATGGTTTCTACAGATTATCTTCCGGTGGCCGAGATAGTATATTCAAAAGTGAGGGGTAAAGATCAAAAACCAAATGACCTCCTCGAGCTTGAAGAATTTATTGCTGTTAAAGGTATAAAAGCTCTTGGAAACCAGCTGACTTCAGAAAAAGTGAAACAAATCAATCTCCTGGATCCTAAACCGTTTGTCGCTCCTGAAGAAACTGCTCCCGAAGATATGGAAGTAGTGGGAGAAGAATCCCTGAATGGAGGTCCTTTTAGAAAAGAAAATGAGAACCTTCCTGATTTTTCTGAAGCAAGGCTGAAGAAAAAAGGATCAGGAAATGATGAATCACAAATTAAACTCTTTGATGAAGAATGAAAATTTTTCAGGAATTTAAGGAATTTGCCGTAAAAGGTAATATGATTGATATGGCGGTGGGTATCATCATTGGTACCGCCTTTAACCGTGTTGTAGATGTGCTGGTAAAGCAGGTGATCATGCCGCCGCTTACGATGATGACCGAAGGAGTTAAATTTTCGGAAAAGAAATATGTCCTTCGGGAGGGCGTTCCTGAAATCGACGGAACTGCAGCAGTAGGAGAAGTAGCCATAGGCTACGGAACGCTGATTGAAGTAATGATCGATTTTCTGATCATTGGTTTTACGGTTTTCATTGTGGTAAAGTTCATGAACCGCTTTAAAAAGAAATCCGAAGATCCTAAAAACAAAACCGTTGTCACTCCCAAAGACATCGAACTTCTCACCAACCTTAATGAGTTGATGCAGGAGCAGAACGAGTTGCTACGGAAGAAGTAGAGTTGGTTTAAATTTTATGGGTTAACCCAATATAAAGAAAATTCATTCGCTATTGTTAAATTTTATATTTTTGAAAATTTCATCAGAATTATGAAACAAAATTTATTCTTGGTTTTTTTTTTAATTTTCGCTATTAAATCATTTTCTCAAGATTCTAAATATAGTATTGAATCCAATTACCCAATTCTAACTAAAAATACTTTACTTAAAGAGAAGTACTATGGAGTTATAGATTTAGGTTTTAGAGGTAGATTTTTAAGAGCTGATCGATTAAATATGGGCTTTCATTTAAATGGGAGCTTTTTCAGGCATATAGAAAATATTAAAGCGTCCTCTTTTAAAAACCTTTATATTATTCAGCCAAAAATATATGCTGAGTTTAATAATTCTCAAAAATTTAGACCTTTATTAGGAATAGGTTATTCTCTTATGACGTATAGAAAATCAGGAAGCGTTGATGATGGTGTGAATCTTAGTGTAGGCTTTAGTTATAATATCACAAAAGTATTGTTCCTACAAATTCAATATGATAGTATATTCTGGACAGAAGAATTCACCGATAATCGAAGAAATTATTTACCTGTAGTACATGATTCCGATAATCAAATCCTAAAATTAGGAATAGGATATCGCCTTTAACGAATACCTTTAAGAAGTTATAAAATTGTTTATTGGGCAAACTACATTTAAAGGCTGAAAATAATTAGAACATTGTTTTTAGAGTCACAATGTTCTCAATAAGCATGCATTTAATTTTCAGTTCCTGGAATAGAAAACGGCGGCTAATATCGGCAATAGCAAAGACGGAATAAGTGCTTCTTTGTTATGCTTCCAGATTTAAGCCATTTTAACTTCATATTTTAGAAGAGGAAGGTCAGAAGACCTTTGGATAAATAAAAATCGAGGAAAACCTTCTAAAATCAGTTTTACTCCACTTTAATAGCGGTGCCGCGTTCTTTGCGGGTTTCGCCTACCAAACCATATTCAAAGGTGTAGGTATTATCTTTTGTGGTGAGGATTTTAATATGTAATGGCTTTTCCTCTTCTCGCGATTTTGGGTACAGGTTTTTTATGATGTACTCGCAGTCATTGATCCAACGGATGGAGGAAGTATCAGTTTCTCCTTTAAAATAATCTATTTCTATGGAATCATTTCTGGTAAACCTCGTTTTAACCAGTTCCCCATCCAGGAAAGATTCAAATTCAAAAGTGCCGGTTTTAAATTTACTGCAATTACGTTCCTGTTCGTAACAGGAGCTCATAAGCAAAGCTGTAAGGAGTAAAATGAACAAATTTCGCATGTTGCAAAGTAAATCCTTTTTTCAGATTTTTCAATGGTCAAAGGCTTCGAAACTTCCATCGGTATAGAAAAACACTATTTTTTTGATCTCTTTCTTTCCTTGCGTTTTTCTTTCTTCCGGAGGCATAGGAGATTGAGAGTTTTCTTTTGGTGATTCCGTAAAAAGATTGTTGGAAGGAGCAGAAGGAGCTTTTTCTGAATTGACAGAAGAGGTAGTGCTTTCCTTCGCCGGAAAATCCCCTTTGCCATTTAAGAGCCAATACAATTCCACTTCAGGAAAAGCATTGATAATTTTCATTACAAAATCCAGGCTCGGTTTATTTCTTCCCGAAAGAAGATGGGAAATAGAAGAGCGGCCCACATCAATTTTATCGGCGAAAGAAGCGGCTGAAAGATCATAGTATTCCATGATCTTATGGAGGCGTTTGGTGAATTGTTCTGTGTTTACCATTGTAAACCGTATAAGGGATTTATTGTGTTTACAAAAGTAACTCACTTTCTCGTAACCACCAAATTACAGATGTAAACACCTCTAAAGGCATTGATCTAATTGTTTACATAAATATTCATAAAAGACTAAAATATATAAAGTTAACAACTTTAATTATGGCTATTGGAAAGTTTCCTGAAGCTGTTTTACAATTATACAACCCCAGTGTTTACAATGTTATACAGAAGGGTATATTTTCTGTGTTTACAATTGTAAAATAATGTTTATTTACTTTTGTAAACATGAAAACAGACACATTTTTTGATTCCATACTGGACCGCTATTCCTCATTTAAAAATCCAAATCTTCAGGGCAGATACATCACCTATAATGACGTTGCTCCTGAACTTGAAAAACTTTTTGCGGAGTTTCGTGTAGAAAAAATTGGGGAATCCGTTTTAAAATCTCCGGTGCATTCTGTCACTTTTGGGAACGGACCTGTCAAAATTTTAGGCTGGTCACAAATGCACGGAAATGAATCAACCACCACAAAAGCTGTTTTTGATCTGTTCAGTTTATTTGGTTCAGAAAAGCAGCAGGATGAGATTTCAGCTATTCTTGAAAAATGTACTATAAAGATTATTCCTATGCTGAATCCTGATGGAGCTATTCGCTATACCCGGGAAAATGTGAATGGAGTTGATCTTAACAGGGATGCCAGCGAACTAAAGGAAGAAGAAAGCCGCATCTTAAAACGCAGTTACGAAGACTTCAAACCTGATTTTTGTTTAAATCTCCACGATCAACGGACCATCTTTAGTGCCGGAAATACTGATAAACCTGCAACGCTGTCCTTTTTAGCGCCTTCTATGGATGCTGAGCGCAGTATCACCGGAAATCGAAAAGATGCCATGCAGCTCATCGCAGCTATTAATAAGGACATGCAGAAATTTATACCGGGGCAGGTGGGAAGGTATGATGATGCTTTTAACCTTCAGTGTACCGGGGATTCTTTTCAGAAATCGGGTGTACCTACTGTTTTATTTGAAGCAGGCCATTATGGTAATGATTATTTAAGGGAGAAAACCAGGAGGTTTGTGGCTGTTTCCATTCTTTCAGCAATTCATCATATAGCTGAAAATGATTTCAGCAAATTTGAAGTGGACGATTACTTTAAAATCCCTGGAAACGAGAAGAATTTCTTTGACGTGATCCTTCGGAAAGCACAAATAGAAGGTGAAATTCTGGATGTAGCAATTCAGTTTGAAGAAAAGATAAAGGCAGGGAAAATCAGTTTTGATCCGGTGGTGAAAAAAATAGAAAAAGACCTTCTATTTTTCGGGCATCAGGAAATTGAATGTGAGGGAGAAAAGGTGACAAATTCAGGAGGAGGAGCAATTAACGAAAACGCTGTAGTAAACCTAATTTTGTTAAAAAATAATAAGTTATCAATAAAAGGAATAGAAAATGTTTAATAATTAGTGATAATTCAACGCTATTGTATTAATTTTGTACTTAATTTAAAAAGAAGAATTTTAGTTAAATAAATAGATTATGGCAAAATTTAGATTAGACGAAACAGATCACCAAATCCTGGACATGCTCATTGAGAATACCAGAACCCCTTTTACCGATATAGCCAAAAAGTTAATGATATCTGCCGGTACGGTTCACGTAAGGGTAAAGAAAATGGAAGAAGCGGGGATTATACTTGGTTCTTCACTTACTCTGAACTATCAGAAACTAGGATATGCTTTCATAGCATATGTTGGTATTTTTCTTCAAAATACGTCTCAGACTAAATTTGTACTTGAGCGTATCAACGAAATTCCTTTTGTGACAGTAGCACACGTTACTACAGGTAAATTTAATGTTTTTGCCAAAATACGAGCTAAAGATACCCAACATGCCAAAGAAGTGATATTTCAGCTAGATGATATTGAAGGGGTTTACAGAACCGAAACCATGATTTCACTGGAAGAAAGCATCAATGATAAAAAGCGATTAATGCATTCTATTTTTAAGGAACTGTAGCTTCCTAAACTTTTATTAAAAACCCTTTAATCTATGATGTTTAAAGGGTTTTTTTATACCTTCCATTCAACTCCAGAGCAGTAAAAATTCGGGAAAATGATCTTATAATGAAGAGAAAGCTAAAAGTATTCTGGAAATTATTAAAGGGTGCTTATATTAACTGGAACAGAAATGAACCCTGGGCCAGAAGTGCCACCATTGCTTATTACGCCCTTTTTTCCTTGCCATCTTTACTTATTATTGTGGTTAATCTTGCCGGTTATTTCTTTGGCAGGCAGGCAGTACAGGGAAGGATTACCCAAGAAATAGGTGAATTTGTAGGAACGGAAGCAGCCGAATCAATTGAAGGCATGGTTGCAAATGCAGCCCTTACTGAAAGTTCCACGTTTGCAGTTATTTTTGGGGTTGCTTTTTTGATCTTTGGTGCCACCGGAGTCTTTTTTCAGCTCAAGGCAGCCATGAATAACATCTGGAACATTACAGCTAAAAAAAATACAGTCTGGCGGGTAGTAATAGACCGTTTCATTTCGTTCGGTATGGTCATGGTCATGGGGCTTTTAATGCTTATTTCCCTTGTAATCTCTGCAGTGCTCGCCGCTATTAGTGATTATCTTGCCTCAATAGCTCCTGCAGTCACGGTGTTTATGATAGGAATTGCGAATTACCTTATTTCATTTTTAATAATAACTTCTCTTTTTGCGGCAATTTTTAAATTGCTGCCCGATGTGAAATTACGATGGAAAACGACCTACTGGGGAGCAATATTGACTACCGTATTATTCTTAGTGGGGGAGATGATTATAAGTTTTTATTTTGGGCAAAGCAATCCCGGATCTGTATATGGGGGTGCTTCCTCTGTCGTCCTGGTACTTTTATGGGTGTATTACACCTGCCTTATTGTTTTCTTTGGTGCTGAATTTACCGTGCAGTATGCGCTTTACAAGAATGAGAAAGTCGAGCCGAATGAATATGCCGAACCGGCCATATATCAGGAGCTGGAAAGACTGGAACAACGGAAAGGGCAGTTGATCGATGAAAAACGGATCATCGATACCCTTCAGTCAAATTCTGATAAGAACAAGGAAGAAGAGAAAAAACGAATGCAGGAAGAACAGGAAAAAAAGAACAGGAGAGAAGCCAAAGAAAGAAACAAAAACAAATCCTGAACCCAGTTAATAAAGGTTTAACTTAAGACCTCTAAACTTTATCAAGGCCTTAATATACAAAGGCTCTCCTTCAATGTATCTTTGTATCAGAATGAATGTTGAATTAAAAACAGAAAGATATTATGCAGAAGAGAGTAGCAATATTAGCCACAAACGGATTTGAAGAAAGCGAATTAAAATCACCTAAGGAAGCCATGGAAAAAGAAGGTTTCAAGGTAGATATCGTGAGTCTGGAATCTGGAAAAATAAAAGCATGGGATCAGGGAAACTGGTCTAATGAATATACTGTAGACCGCACCGTTAAGGAAGCATCTGCAGACGAATACAATGCATTAATGCTGCCTGGTGGTGTTATTAATCCCGATTATTTAAGAAGGGATGAAAATGCCTTAAAATTTGTTCGTACATTTTTTGAGCAGAAAAAACCGGTAGCTGCAATTTGCCACGCTCCATGGACTCTAATTAGTGCAGGAGTGGTAGAAGGAAGAGAGATGACTTCTTTTAATTCCATTAAAGATGATTTAGTGAATGCAGGTGCAAAATGGGTAGATAAAGAAGTGGTAGTAGATCAGGGATTTGTAACCAGTAGAAATCCAGATGACCTTCCTGCTTTTAATAAAAAGCTTATCGAAGAAGTAAAAGAAGGTAAGCATGAATTACAGCACTCTTAATTGAGTAGCCAACTGAAAAGAAAAAGGAACCGGATTTAACCGGTTCCTTTTTTTATGCATTTTAATGAAATCCTGATTTCTGTTTTAAGAATTCAGATGAATTCCATCTTTTAAAATTAAGAGCAGAGGATTCTAATCTTCATCATCCGGATTTTCTTCTGTTTCCTCGTCATCACCACCTTTTTCCGGGATCTCCACAATCGGTTCGTTAAAATCGGCATCATCATAATCATCCTCATCATAATTGGCCATGGTGTTTTCGAGTCGGGTACTCACCTTCACCAGGTAAATAGCATCTTCTGTGCGTACTTCCACAGCATCTACCGTTTCATTTTTAGCATTTTTAAAAGAAATTACCTGGTCATCATCATATCCGTCAGGATATTTTTCCACCAACAGGCTTAAAATTTCTGGAGTCAGTTTTTTGTAGTCAACAATTACACGTTTCATAAAGGGTACTTTGGTCATTCAATAATAGCGAAAATAACAATTCCTTTTTCCGCCAGAGTTAAAAGTATTTAAAAATAATTTTACGGAGTAATAAAATTTGTACAGCACAAATTATTGCAGATCAATATAATATGCAAAAGATTTGTATAACAGCTCATTGGGCACCCGGCAATCAATAACAGGCTTACCTATATTCTCCAGGAGGACAAAATTAATATTTCCTCCTTCATTTTTTTTATCAAACTTCAATAATTCTATAATTTTTTCCTGATCCTTTGCCGTGAGCTCCACCTTTCCAAAAAGGGCTACGAGGGCTTTAGAAATTTCGGTTAATTTTTCTGAAGGAAATCCGCAAATTTCAGTTGAAAGATAGGTGGCAAGGATCATTCCCACAGCAACAGCTTCGCCGTGCAACAGCTTTGTTTTTCCGGAATCTTCCAGAAAGTAAGATTCTATTGCATGTCCAAGGGTATGTCCGTAATTCAGGCTTTTTCTGATGTTTTTCTCTGTGGGATCCTTTAGTACTATGTTTTCTTTAATAACTATAGATTCTTCAATCAGGTTATCAAGGTCTTCCAGCGAGAGTTGGTCCAGAGCCGTAAGTCTTTTCCAGTAATCTTCATCCTGAATAAGTCCGTGCTTCAACATTTCTGCCAGACCGCTTCTCATTTCCGGCGCCGGAAGGGTATTCAGAAACGAGCTGTCAATTAGAACAAGTTCTGCAGGTTTAATAATTCCCACCTGATTTTTCAGACTTTCAAGATTTACTCCGTTTTTTCCACCTACAGCCGCATCGACCATAGATAACAGGGTAGTAGGGACGTTGATCCAGGCGATGCCACGCTTAAAAGTAGCAGCTACAAAGCCTCCAAGATCTGTAACCACACCGCCACCAATGTTTATCATCAAACTTCCGCGATCGGCACCCAGTTCAGAAAGCACTTTCCATATTTCACTACAGGTATCAATGCTCTTATTTTGTTCCCCCGGTTCCATCTCCACCACCTCAATCTTAGACTGGGATTCCAGTTTGTTTAGAAATGGAGAAAGACAATATTCATGAGTATTACTGTCTACTAAAACAAAGATCATGGAAAACTTATTTTCCGCAATAAATTTGTTGAGTTGAGCGTAGCCCTGTTCATTATAAATGACATTTTTGGTGCCCGATGTCTTTTCTGGAATTTTCATGATTCTTTAACCTTTGAAGGTTCGAAAATAAGGAGAATTATTCTAATATTTTATCCTCAATAAGTATCTTTGTGAGATTAAATTTCAACAATGATAACCAGAAAAATATTTAATGATACCGAAATCGCTTTCAGGCTGAAATCGGATTCAGAACTTGACCGCGCTATCTTTATGTTTGAGGCCATTGACAGGCCATTTATGGTGAAGGCGGGGACAGGCCTAACGAAGCTTGCACTTAATATGCATCTTCCTGTAGAAACTTTAATAAAGAAAACTATTTTTAATCAATTCTGCGGTGGAGAAACCGAGCAGGATTGCATGCCTGTTATAAAAAAAATGTATTCGAAAAACCTTCATGGAATTCTGGATTATTCTGTGGAAGGAAAGGAAAAAGAAAGTGAATTTGATAAGGCCATTGAGAAAAAGGTAAATATCGTTAGGTTCATTAAGGATAAAGAAGAAATTCCTTTTGCGGTTTTTAAACCTACCGGTATTGGAAGATTTGAAATCTGGCAAAAAGTTTCGGCTAATGCCAGCCTTACGGTGGAAGAAGGAGAAGAGTGGAGACGCATAAGGAACAGGGTTAACAGGATTTGTGAAGAAGCTTACAACAACGATGTAAGTTTGCTGGCAGATGGGGAAGAAAGCTGGATGCAGGATGCAGCCGATAACCTTATGGAAGAAATGATGTTCAAATATAACCGTAAAAAGGCGATTATTTTTAATACTCTGCAGTGTTACAGATGGGACAGGATCCAGTACCTAAAAGATCTTCACAGCCGTGCAAAGGAACAGGGATTCAAGGTTGGAGCTAAGATTGTGCGTGGTGCTTATATGGAAAAAGAAAATGCCCGTGCTAAAAAAATGAATTATTTGTCGCCTATTTGTGAAAATAAAGAAGCTACCGATGTAAATTTCAACGGTGCCCTTACTTACTGCCTTGCACATATAGATGATATTTCAGTTTTTATTGGGACGCACAATGAAGTAAGTAATTATCTCGCTTTGCAGATCATGGAAGATAAAGGCATTGAAAGAGATGATGAACGTGTTTGGTTTTCCCAGCTGTATGGAATGAGTGAACACATAAGCTACAATCTGGCCGAGAAAGGATATAATACCGTTAAACTGGTCCCATTTGGTCCTGTGCGGGAAGTAGTTCCTTATCTTATTAGGAGAGCAGAGGAAAATACTTCAGTAAAAGGACAAACCGGAAGGGAACTTGCGCTTCTTTACGAGGAAAGAAAAAGGCGAAGTGGAGAAATTATGAAGAGTAACAGGGAAAAGGAACTTGTTAGCTAGGTTTATATTTTACAAGCTCCTGGGCTGGAGTTTTTCGGGCAATTGGCCTTCCCACTTAAAAAAATGTGTAGTGATCGTAGTGCCACATACCAGCTGGCATGATTTCTACATGGGTCTCCTGGTGAGAAGATTATGGGGAGCAGATATAAAATATGTGGCCAAAAAGGAACTTTTTAAACCACCCTTTGGCTGGTACTTTAGATGGATGGGTGGAACCGCTCTGGATCGAACTCCCGGACAAAAGAAAGTAGAAGCGATTGCAAAAATTTTCAAAGAGAAGGAAGAATTCAGGCTGGCGATATCGCCGGAAGGTACACGAAAAAAGGTTAAAGACTGGAAAACAGGATTTTATTACATAGCAAAATCTGCTAATGTGCCGGTGGTGATGGTTGCTTTTGACTACGGAAGGAAAACCGTAAAAATTT
>JACLAD010014599.1_pt1 | contig 16138 bp, 14 predicted proteins | sample 8027901 | NCBI WGS metagenome assembly JACLAD01 (sample SAMN15725071, study PRJNA655200) | protist metagenome | isolation source: fluorescence activated cell sorting (FACS) single amplified genomes of... | place: Spain: Blaines Bay Microbial Observatory, Mediterranean Sea | collected 2016-07-05 | reverse complement strand
TGTGGAGGATGTCAGCGACCAGGGCGCCCTCGGCCCCCGAGGTCGTCATCACCGCCACCCGTTGGAGACGGCCCAGCGTATCGGGCAGCAAGGCCCGGAGCCCGATGAGCGCCGGCACGTCGTTGATCTCGCTGACGACCAGGGCACCGGCAGCGCGCAGGAGGTCCACGCTCGGACCCACGTCACCGACGATCGCCCCCGTGTGGGTGGCGATCGCGGCGGCGCCTGCGGCTGTCTGGCCCAGTCTGATGGCCACGACCAGCTTCCCGGCGTCGACCGCCGCGCGGATGGCCCTGACCATCATCGCCGGTCGACGCATCTCCTCGACACCGACCACGATGGCGTCGATGCCCGGGTCGGCAGCCGCGTGCTCGGTGAGATCCCAGAGGTCGATGTCGAGCTGCTGCCCGACCGAGGCGGTGTAGGCCAGACCGGTGCCATAGCGCGGCAGCAGGTTGCTGATGGTTGCACTCAGCGCACCGCTCTGGGCGAAGACCGCCACGCGTCCAGGGCGCAGGTGGCGGGAATGCGTGCTGGCCCCGCGCGGCACGAAGGAGTCCCGCAGGTTCGACAACCCGGAGGTGTTCGGCCCGAGGAGTCGCATACCGGACCCCTCCACGATCTCGTGGAGCGCACGCAGCGCCGACTCGGAGAGGTCGGATGCAAAGACGATGACGGCCCGGACGCCCTGCTGCGCCGCCAGCCGGCACTGCTCGAGGACCATGCGGCTGGGTACGGCCATCACGGCCAGCTCCACCGCCCCGTGCGGCAGGTCGGCCAACGACGGGACGCAGTTGAGTCCGCTGATCGACCGGTGGGAGGGGTGGACGGGGTACACGGTGCCCTCGAAGCCGAACTCGAGGAGGTTGTGCAGCGCCGCGCCGCCGAACTTCGTGGTGTCCGGCGTGGCCCCCACGACAGCCACGCTTCGGGGAAGCAGCAGGGCACCGATCCCGCTGCGGTCATCGTCGGGATGATTCACGAGGTCATCAGCGCCTTGTACTGCCGCCAGAAGGCCCGCTGGGGCAACTCCCCGGTGAGGTCGGGATCCAGTGTCGCGTAGGCGCGGTCGGGGTCTGGGACGACCCCGGCCCGGCCGCGGGTCAGGTCGACCCATTCCGGCTGGCCGGCCCGGAACCCTGCCTGGTTGCGCTCGGCGATCTCGGAATCGTCGGCGATGAGCATTCCCGCAGGGCCCATGGCGGCCTCGGACCGGCGGAGCTGGCGCAGGGAGATGTCCTCGCAGCCAGGGATCGTGATCGCGGCGGTCCAGCTGTTGGTGACGTTGGGTCCCACCGGCTCGGCCACGAAGATGTTGAACTCCGCCAGGAACAGGTTGGGGAAGATGACGCCGTGTGGGGGCCCGGCGACGAAGCGGTCGTGGGCCTCCGCCTCCCCGTAGGCCTGCACCATCGCCGCGGTGTAGTCGGGCAGCTTCTGGCGGGTCGCCGACCCGATCCAGAGGAACTCCTCATCCTGGCGACGGTGTTCGGATTCGAACAGGATCTCGGAATGTCCGCCGCCCAGGTCCCGTACTGCGGCACCGCTCTTCTGCCCGTACGTGATGCCCTTGCGCGGCCCGGAGGCCCCCTCAAACAGGGAGGCGTGGGTGAACTGGACGTGGTACCCATCGACCTGGTTCTCCATCACCGCCTTCCAGTTGGCCCCGAGCCGGTGGTGCAGCCAGCCCTTGGCAAGGCTGATCTCACCCGTGGGCGACATGCCGGACAGGCGGGCGAGCATGTCACGCCCGCCATCGCCCAGGTGTGTGTCGAGGTCCGGACCGTCCGGCGCGAAGGACACGAACACGAAGCCGTGGCGGACATCGGTCCGCGGGGCCGCCATGCTCATGGTGCCCCGAAGCTGCTCGATGGGTTCGTCATACCCCTTGGCGAACGGGATCCCTGACAGCTGCCCGTCGTTGCGGTAGGTCCAGCCGTGATAGTGGCAGCGATAGGAGGTCGCGTTGCCGCGGTCCTGGACGCAGACCCGGTTGCCCCGGTGGGCGCACCGGTTGTACAGGACGGCAATCGTCCCATCGGCGGTCCGGGACAGGATCAGGGGCTCCCCGGCGATGTCCCTCGTGACGTAGTCCCCGACCTCGGGGATCTCGCTGGAGTGGCCGGCGAAGAGCCATCCGGCCCTGAAGATGCGGTCCATCTCCAGGCGATACACCTCATCATCGGTGTACAGGGAACCGTGGACACGCTCCTCGGTGATGCGGTCGTGCAATGCCGTCATGGCTCGTCCTCTCCGTCGTGGCCGTCGTCGGGGTCAACCCTCTGCGGCGATGGCCGCGTCGAGATAGGTGTGGTCCACGTACTCCTCGTATCCGATCGCGTCGGCCGCCTCGATCGACCCGCCGGCGATGAAGATCTCCATCGCGTTGTCGAAAGAGTCCTGTGGGAGGTGCAGGTCGTGCCAGACGTAGGGGGCCAGCACGGGGTCATCGACGTAGAGCTCGATGGCCTGGATGAGGAACTCCTCCTCGATCACCGAGGACCCGCCCTGGAGGATGGGGATCGACACGTCGATCACCTCTTCGCGGTTGGCGGGGTCCTCGACGAACTCGATGAGCCGCAGCAACGCCCGCATGAAGCAGGTGGCCACCACGTCGTTGGCCTCTGCCCACGCCCTGGTCGTGAGGATCTGCAGGGCGGAGATCTTCGGCACCTCGGTGCCCTCCGGGGCGAACCCGTAGGTGGTGAAGCCCTCCGCGGCCGCCAGGAAGTTCGTGGGCGGGGCAGCTGGCAGCGCGTCGATCTGGCCGCCCCGAAGGGCAAGGAACGCCTCGGCGGTGGCCCCGGCCTGCACGAACTCCAGCTCGGTCTCGGGGTCCAGGCCGGCCAGCTCGGCCATGAGGCGGAACGCATGGGCGTTGACCCCGTTGACGTTGGAGACCCCGACCGTCGCCCCGCGCAGATCGTCCCACGTGGTGAACTCCGGCGCGGACACGGGCTCCCAGATCGAGGAGTTCACCGCGCCGGCGATGGCGATGGCGTCAGCGCCTTGGGAGGCCGAGATCATGCCCGCCGAGCCCATGACGTTGACATCCAGCTCACCGGCGGTAAGACCGTTGAGCAGGTCGGTGGCGCTGGCGAAGGCGACATCGTCGATGGTGATGTTCACTTCGTCGAAGAACCCGAACTCGTCGGCCATCGCGATCCAGTACCCGCTGGTCATGCCGTGGCGGCCGGTCTGCAGCCCCACGGTGACGGTCGTGGGATCCGAGGCGCCGGGGGCACAGGGATCATCCTCGGCCACCGGCGTGGGGGCGGCCGGCTGGTCGTCGGAAGGTTCCCCGGACTCCTCGGTCGCGGCCGACGTCGCCGATGGGTCCGACGTCGGGTCGTCGGCCGGTGTTTCCTCGGCGACGTCCTCGGAGGGGCCGTCGTCCACCGACACCTCATCGGAGGAGGAACAGGCCGTGAGCGACAGGAGCAGGGCAACCATCATGGCGAGCCACCGCGTGCGTCGGATCGTACGATGCGGGTTGGGGGTGATCATCGAGTTTCGGCTCCTCCTCGAGGGCCGCGTGCAGCGACCGACGTGATGTGGCGACCGGACGGTCCTCCGGGCTCGCACATTTTTGACCTGGTCGAGCTGAGCGTGACAGAGGAGGATTCCGGTCAGCGGCACACTGCCCAGGCGTCCCACAACGCTTGATGCTCAGGCGCCCTGCGCGAGACCTGTCTCCAGCCGGCGAAGCAGTGCCCTGGCCGGCGTGCTCGGGTCGTCGAGCAGGCGCACGGCATCGCCGGCACCGAGGCTGGCGATCTTGCCCTCGTGCTGCGTCGACGACATGGGACGGTCGGGGGAGCCGACTGCTGCGTCACAGCGCACCTCGGCGCCGTCCACCATCAGGATCGCCGTCGACTGCGGCAGTGCCGGGTCCTCCAGGACCGTCACCCGCTGCGCGTATGCACCGACGTGCGGGTCGACCTGATCAAGATCCGCCACCGTCGGAGGGCGGCACCGCAACAGCACGAACGCCGTCAGGTAGGGGATGGAGAACTTGGTCTCCAGCGGTCTGGCCACATCGTCGAGCGGGGCTGCCCTTCGCGACAGCGGGTGTACCACCACGCTGGCCGGCGTCCCGCCGGGAACGCCGTCACGGCTGGCCTGCCATGCCGCGTCGATGGCGGTGTGGGTCTGGAGGCAGCACGGGTAGGCCTTGACCCAGTTCTCCACCACCGCGTCCGGGCGCATCGGAGCGGCCACCTGATCCGAGCCGTGGGCCCGTGCCCACTGCTGATCGATCCGTGAACCCAGGTCGGCGCCACCCCGCGCCAGCAGGGCGGCTGTGACACCGGTCTGCGCCGCCAGGCCGACCTGCAACGACTTGCCGTCCGACCCGAATGCGGCCTGGAGGCCGCCGGCCCCGAGGGCGGCCAGGCGAACCGCCTGGGTCAGCTCCTCCTGCCCCATGCCGAGGACGGTCCCGGCGGCCACCGCCGCAGCAGGGCTGCCACACAGCGAGGTGGGGTGCCATCCCCGCTCGTACAACCAGGGGTGGTGGGCGCGGGTCATGGCCGCCATGAACTCCCACCCCCGTCGATGTCCCTCGGCAACCGTCTCGACGTCGGCATCCACAAGACAGGCTGTGGCGAGGGCCGCGGCGACGGTCGGGCAGCTGAGGTGGGCCAGCCCCGGGGTGAAGGTGTCGTCGAAGTCCAGCACATGGCCGACGACGGCCAGCCAACGCGCCATCAGGCTTGGGTCGTCGGAACCCCTGGGGACGGCACGACCCAACGGGGTGGCGGCACCGCCGACCATGCAGGCAACGGTGTCCCGCAGGGCCATGCGATGGCCGACCTGCCCGTCCACCTGGGCGATCCGCTCCGGCCATGCCGCGCCGGGGGGCACCGCGGTCACAGCGACCTGCTCGAGCCACCGTCGACGACGACCGCCGACCCGGTCGTGTAGGAGGCCGCGGGTGACAGCAGGAACGCCGCGGTCCGCCCGAACTCCTCAGGACGCCCCGCCCTCCCCAGCGGGACATCCTGGACGAACGCGCTGTCTCCGGCGACCCCACCGGACAGCTCACGAAGTCGCTCCGTCGCGAACGCACCGGGCAGGATCATGTTCACGCGGACCCCTCGCTCGCCCAATGGCCGCGAGAGGTGCTTGACGTAGCCCCACACACCCGGCCGCGACAGGTTCGACCCGACGAGGCTGTCGGCAGGCTCTCGAACCGTGACCGACCCGACCACCAGCATGGCGGCGCCTTCGGGAAGCGCCCCTCCGAGGTCCCGGAGCAGCCGCACGACAGCCGCAAGACCGAGATCCACCGTCGCGGTCAACGCCTGGTCAGTGATCTCCAACGCCCCTCCCGAGGGGGGGCCCCAGTGGTTGATGAGCGCGCCATGGAGCCCGCCGAAGCGCGCACGTGCAGCCTCGACCAAGGCCTTCCCGCAGGCGGGATCCCGGAGGTCGAGCTGGACCCCGTGCGCGCGCTCGCCGAGCTCGGAAGCCGTTCGTGCCGCACGGTCACGATCGCGGGAGGCGACGACCACGTTGGCCCCCTCGGCGACCAGGACCTCCGCCACCGCCCGGCCAAGGCCCCTGGTCGACCCGGTCATGGCGAAGGTCCGCCCGTCCAGCTCAAGGTCCATCGGGCGCCCGCCTCATGCAGACGTGCGGTCGGCGGACGGGCGTTGGGCATGCCCCAGCATCGCCCAGATCTCCCTTGCCTGTTCCGCGAGCTCTGGTGAGCGCTGGAACTCCTCGTCGCGCATCTCGGGTGCGTCCACGCGCACCGTCTCGACGATCCGCCCTGGGTGGGTGGCCATCACGACAACCCGATCGGCGAGGAAGACGGCCTCGCGAATGTCATGGGTGACGAACAGAACGGTTGCACGCAGATGGGCGGCGATCGCGGTCAGCTCACGCTGCAGGTGCTCCTTGGTCATCGCGTCCAGCGCGCTGAACGGTTCATCCATCAGCAGGACGTTGGGATCAATGGCCAGTGCCCGGGCGAGGTTGACCCGCTGCTGCATGCCCCCGGACAGCTGCGACGGGTAGTAGTCCCGGAACTGGCTGAGCCCTGTCAGCTCCAACAGCTCCGTCATGCGCTCCTCACCGGTGGCTCGCTGGTCGCGCCGGCACTGCAGCTCAAGACCGAAGGCGATGTTGTCCTCGACGGTGCGCCATGGCAGGAGGGAGGACTGCTGGAACACGAAGCTCCGAGTCACCACGTCCCCGCCGGCGTCGAAGGTGACCTCCCCGGAGCTTGGCTGCTCCAGCCCCATGACGATCCGCAGCAGCGTGGTCTTGCCGCAGCCGGATGGTCCGACCACGGCGACGAACTCGCCGGCGGTGATGTCCAGGGCCACATCGTGCAGCGCCGTGAAGGTGCTGCCGTTGGGACTGGCGAACGTGCGATTCACCGCGGTCGCGGTGATGGCCACGCCCTCCCGCGTTCCCAGGGTGTCGGCGTGCGCGGCGGATCGGGGCATCAGGCAACTCCTTGATCGGGGTCTGACATTTCCCCAGGCGTGTGCTCGGGGGGTTCGTGGTAGGCGCCCACGGCGAGCCAGCGGCGTCGGTCTGCGTCGGTTGCCAGGCAGAAGCTGGCCAACTCCAGCGGTTCGAGGTAGACGACGGCATCGCCGTCGAGGTCCTCGACCCGCAACCGGGGTCCGTTGGCCGATGTGTCGAGCCGCACGCGGACCGCGGCGAACTCACTCGCCACGACGACGCCGTCGTGCTCCCATCGCGGATCGTTGGTGGTCATGGAACCTCCTGGATGCGGAGCTGCATCCGGCGGGGGACCACGGTGGCGACAAGGGCCATCATGACGAGTGCACCGAACGCGGGAGTGTAGGTGTTGAAGGTGTCAACCAACCACCCGAAGGAGACAGGGCCGACCATGTAGCCGGCGTAGAACAGCATCATCACCAGCCCGGTGGCCTGTCCCGACCGGGCAGATGGGACGGCGCTCGTGGTCGTCAGCATCGCCACCACCACCCAGGCGCTGGAGAACGACGCGTAGACCACCAGGGCGAGGAGGAGCAGTGGGTAGGAGATCGTCCCAAGCACCGCAACCAGGACACCGCCGACGGCGGTGCCGAACGCCATGACCTGGAGCAACCGGCGCGGGTCGGTGTGCCGATCAGCCACCCGTCCCCATGACAGCCGTGCCACAACCCCGACGCCCCCCAGCACCGCCGTCACCAGCCCAGCCGCACCCGTGCCGATGTCGAGTGACTCGAAGGCGAACAGCGGGGCATAGGTGCTCCCTGAGGAGACGGCTGCTCCCATGATGCCGGTGTAGGCCAGGAGGAGCCGCAACGGGTCACGGACCTCGTCCGGCATCCGGGGACTGGGCGGGCTGCCTGCCACGTCGGCGACCTGCTGCGCGCTGGGCGCCCCACCCGTGCCCCACGGCCTCCACACCAACAGCAGTCCTCCAAGTGGCAGGACGGCGCTGACCAGCAGAGCCTCGCGCCAGCGACCCGCCGCCGCAGCCAGCGGGAGCACGAGACCGGCGAGCAGGATGCCCACGTTGACGCCGGACTGCTTGATCCCCATGATCACGCCGCGTCTTCCGACGGCGTAGCGGGACATGATGAGGTCGTTGGTCACCGGGTTCGACCCGCCCATTGCCACCCCCGCCAGCATGACGGCAGGGAGGAGCCAGACGAAGCCTGGGGCCAGGGCGGCCACGACGAAGCCGGCGGTCGACGCCACGAACAGCGCGGTCGCCACGCGTCCGGCGGAGGCTCGGTCGATCCATCGACCCCACGACCACGCGGTGAGGCAGGCGACCATGGACAGGACCGCCGGAAGTGCGCCGACCTCGGTTCGCGACAGTCCGAGTTCCTCTCGAAGCACCGGCGCGATGGCGGTCAGTCCCAGCTGGAGGTAGGGCCCGACCGCCATGGCGAGGACGAGCAGGAGGGGAAACGACAGCCCGCTGCCGTCCCCGTCGTCCGTGGCACCTCCAACATGGCCGACGTCCGGTTGGGGCCGGTTCAAGGGCGCCACCGGAGCATCCGGCCTTCGATGGTCCGAAGCACCGCGCTGAACAGGACGCCGAGCATGGCGAGGGTGAGCGCCGCAACGAAGACCCGGGCGATGTTGAAGGCCTGGGCGCTGTTGAGCAGGAAGAGCCCGAGCCCCGCCCGCGAGCCGAACAGGTCAGCGACGACGAGGCCCACCACACCGCGACCGACGGCCAGCTGGAGTCCGGCCATGATGAACGGGACGGAGCCCGGCAGAAGTACCTTGCGGAAGGTCTCCGACCGTGTCGCACCGAAGGCGGTGCTGACGTCCAGCAAGGAACCCTCAACCGCCTTGACCCCGGAGATGGTGTTGATCACCATCGGGAAGAAGCAGGCGAAGGCGACCACGGCCATCTTGGCCTGGATGCCGAATCCGAGGGCGATGATCAGGAGTGGGGCGAGGGCGATCATGGGCGTGGCGTAGAGCCCCGCGATCCATGGCGACGCGATCTCGCCGAAGGTCCGGCTGGAACCGGCGATGAGGCCCAGGGGGATGGCCAGCGCCGCGGACACGGCGAACCCGAAGAGGAAGGCAAGGACACTGATCCGCAAGTGCTCCCAGATGAGACCATCTCGGATCACGACCACGAACTCACCGATGATCTGTGTCGGCGGGACGAGCGCGAACTCGCTGACCTCGAAGACCGCGAGCGCCGCCTCCCACAGCAGGAACCCACCGATCACTGACAGCAATGACAGCGGCGGACGGCGTCGCCGGCGTCCGGCGGGGGCGTGCGGGGCGGCGGTGTCCTGGGCGACGGACGGGGGACTGATGTCGATGGTGTCGGTCACGGGTGCCTCACTCGGCGGTTGGCAAGGGGGAGGGGGAGTTGGGAGGTGTCCGGGCAAGCCCTGCGGAGAAGGGCTTGCCCGGACGGTGGAGGGCCTCAGAGGCAGGCGGCAGCCCGTCGGGCGTACTCATGGGTGCGGACCTCGTCGAGCGAGGGAGCCTCCTCGAGGATCTCCTGGCGAACCATGCTGTCGATGAGGTTCTGCAGGGACTCGTCGTTGATCTCACCGTTCTCGGCGAGGAAGTATGGCGAGTGGACGTCGCCGAGGAGGTACAGCTCCATGGACCGACGGGCGACGGACTCCTCGACCTCTGAGACCTCGGCGGCGATCTCGACGACGCGATCGAAGTTGGCCGCGTCCTTCGCCCACTGACCAGTCCGGATCCATGCCCGGAGGAACCGGACGACTGAGTCGGGGTTCTCTGCGGCGAAGGCGTTCGTCGTCGACACATAGCCGGAGGTGAACAGCGGCACCTCACCGCCAGGGGCGGCGTAGCCCAGACGACCGAAGCCAGCGTCCTCACCGATGAAGTTCACGGGGGCGGCACCCGGGATCCAGTCCACCTGCCCCGATTCCAGCGCCGCGTAGTTCTCGAACGTCGACCCGATCACGACGGGGTCGATGTCGTCGTGGGTCAGGCCGATCTCGGCCAGCAGGTCGCCGAGGACCGCCCAGACGACGCCGCTGGTGCTGGACACCGCCACCGTCTTCCCGGCGAGGTCGTCCCAGCCGCTCACCCGATCGGTGTTGACCAGTGGCTCCCACACCGACACGTCGACCCCGCCGCCGACGCCGATCACATCGCCGCCCTGGGCGGTCGCGACGATCCCGCCAGACCCGTTGACGGCGACGTCCAGGTCGCCGGAGAGCAGCCCGTTGTTCACGTCAGCCGAGGCCCGGAAGTCCACGATGTCCAGGGTGAGGCCCTCTTCTTCCAGGATCCCGGCCTGCTCAGCGACGCCGAGCCACAGACCCGTGGTCATCGCGCGGCTACCAGCGATCGCGGCCACTCGGAGGGTCAGTGGCTCGGTGCCAGGGCAGGACTCGTCTGCTCCGGCTACCTCGGTCGGCGCTTCGGCCTCGGTCGGCGCTTCGGCCTCGGTCGGCGCTTCGGCCTCGGTCGGCGCTTCGGCCTCGGTCGGCGCTTCGGCCTCGGTGGACTCCTCGGCGTCGTCGCCGTCGCCACCGCACGCGGAAGCGACAAGTGCAAGGGTCAGGAGCATGATCAGCGGCATCACCCGCCGCAGCCGTTCAAAGAAGGTGTTCACGTTCGTTCCTGTCTGTTCAGTCCCCGGTCCGGCCGCCCGGGGTTGGGCTCAGAGGAGGGTCGGCAAGGAGTTCAGCGGCGCGTCGGCGTCGATGAGGTCGACCCGCTTGGTGACGATGCGAAGCCCGTCAGCCGTGGTGCGGAGGTGGTGGTGGTAGTGGCCGGACACAAGAGCCGTGCGGCCATGGCGATGGGCCGTCAGGACAAACGGGGTCACGACGTGGGTCAGCTCGGATGAGGCCAAGGTGATCGTGGTTCCCAGGACCCGGGCCGATCGGGCCGGCGGCTCCTCGGTGTGGGCTGCCGGGCCGAGCAGACGATCGACACGGGTACGCAGACGACCAAGATCGTCGAGGACATGGTTGACCGCGTCACGACCATCGACGAGATCCGGGTCGACTGGAATCCAGTAGCATCCATCAGGAGCCCAGAGCGTCAGCCAGTCGCTGAATCGACGCTGGTCCAGCAGCATGGACTCGGTGGCGAGCAGCTGGGTGACGCCAGGCTCGGCGGCCTCTGCGACGAGATCAGCCATTGACCTCGCCCCCTGCCGCCATGAGCTCCCGGTAGCGGGCGTACTGCCCGCGCTGGGGCGCCTCATCGGTGATGTGCCCCGTCCGTGACCCCTCGGGCCCGGTCCGTTCGCGCCGACGTCCGCGGTCCAGCCACAGCCACTCGTCGCTCGTGGCATCCAGGCCAGCATCGACGCGTCGGAACATCTCCATGTCGTCGGGCTGACCGAACCCCCCGATCCCGTAGAAAAGCTCGTGATAGCGCAGGCGCAGTCGGTTGATGGCCGCCGGCGCACCCTGTCCCAGCATCGGACGGATCACGACCTCCGTCCGATCGACCGCGACCGGCAGGATCTCCCTGATCTGGATGCCGATCAGCTGCAGGTTCGGGAAGACCGCGACGTTGAACCCCGGGCCGGGGGTGGCGTTGAAGAGCGCCTCGGCATCGGGCACCCCGAAGTAGGCGGTCAGGTCAGCCTCGTCCGGGGGCGCACCCTGAAGGGTGCGTAGCCGCTGGCGCAGCACGCCGCTGGCCGCTTGGCTCTGGTCGAGCAGACCGTGGCCGTTGCCGAGGGAGGCAGAGATCGGGCCTGCCGACTGCGCCTCGTCCTTGCTGGATATGTACCGCGACTGCTCACCCGTGGCCTGCTGCATCAGCGCGAAGAAGGACTGATGGGTGAAGTTGGCGTGGTAGCCGTCAACCCCGTTCTCCATCTGCAGCTTCCAGTTGCCGTCGAAGACCATCCGATGGGCCTGGTCGGCGACCACCAGCTGGTGGCCGGGCAGGTGATCCAGGAATCGATCGATGTAGGGACGGGCCCCGCCAAGGTGGTCCACGAGCGGCGGCACGTCGGCGGCGAGGCTGGCGAAGATGAGCCCTCGGTAGCTCTCGACTCGTGGAGCCTGAATCAGTCCCAGCTCGTCACGGTCACGATGCTCGTAGCCTTCGGGGAACGGCACGCCAACCAGGTCGCCGGAGGCGTCGTAGGTCCATCCGTGGTACTGGCAGCGGAAGGACGTGGCGTTGCCGCTGCGCAACTGGCACACGGTGGCCGCCCGGTGACGGCACCGGTTGAGCATGACGCGGATGCGCCCCTGCCGGTCGCGGTTGACGATGACCGGCTGGGTGCCGATCCGGGTGGACTTGTAGTCACCGACCTCCGCGACCTCCGATTCGTGCGCGACGTAGACCCACGTCCGGGAGAAGATGAGGTCCATCTCGGCCACGAAGGCCTCTGGGTCCCGGTAGATGTCACGATGGACCCGATCCTCATCCACCATCTGCAGGGCCCGTTCGGCGGGGTCGGACGCCGGGCTCATGCGGCACCCGCGATCAGGCCCATGCCGGTGATCCACGATGGGATCGGCTCATAGGCCACCAGCTGGGGAAGGACGGGGCTCGCGGCGCACGCAGCGATCCACGTGCGGAGTTCGTTGGCGCCCACGCCGGCGGCAAGGACCTCCTCTGATGACATCGAGGCCAGCGCGTCCAGATCGCCGTCGCACAGCCGGGTGATGACGCGGTCGTCCCACGCGGGGTCGATGCGTTCCCCGGCCTCCCTCACGCGATCGAGGTTGAACCGGCGCCGCTCATCCTCCGAGAGGTGGCTGGTGTCGGTCTCCAACGCCGGTGGCGAGTGGGAGAGGCCGCCGCTCCCCAGGAACATGATCCGCCGAGGATCGTCGGCGAGATGATCGCCGATGATGCGCCCTACGCCGAGCGCCCGGGAGAGCGGGGCGAGCGGCGGACGCGCGCAGTTGAGGACGATCGGCAGGATCGGCACGGCGTCGAGTTCGCCGATGAGCTGCGTCCAGCTCTGGCCGAATCCGTGGTCAAGTCGCACCTCGTCGCCCACGGTCACGTCGAAGCCGGCGTCGAGGAGTGCGACAGCGGCCCCGTCGGCAGCCCGTCGGTCCACGTCGTAGGGGGTAGCCGGAGTGCCCCAGTCGCCGTACCCCACCGCACTGCGGACCACGGCGATGCTCGGGACGACGCCCACGAACGCCCGTACGTGGTCGGGGCCGAAGAAGACCACGAGCTCCGGGTCGAACCGCGCCACCCGGGCGGCGACGTCACCGAGCGCGTCGATGAACCGGGCACCGCCCGGACCCCCATCGGCCCCGTCCATCAGGGGGCTGTGGGATGCGCACACAACCATTCGTGGTCCAGCCATGTCTTTTCTGCTCCGAGTTATTGAACGTAGGATGATTATCCGACTTTAGGTCGATCAGGGGCGTGGTACGTTCCGTTCACCGGATTCCGGCGGGGTGCGGAGCGCACGGCGCAGGATCTTCCCGGCGGCGGTTGTGGGCAGGTCATCCCGGAGATGCACCTCGCGAGGCTGCTTGTAGCCGGCCAGATGTGTTCTGCAGAGATCGGTGAGGTCCTCCACAAGATTCTCCGCAGGCGCCCCCCGTCGAGGGACCACGTAGGCCACGGGCCGCTCGCCCCACTCCGAGTCCGCGGCGCCGACGACGGCGGCGAGCCGGACGCGTGGATCGCTGGTCAGCACCCGCTCGATCTCCGCCGGGTAGACGTTGAACGCCCCGCTGACGATCATGTCGTTCTTGCGGTCGACCAGATAGATGAGCCCCTCCTCGTCCTGCCGACCCACATCGCCGGTGAGCAACCAACCGTCGTCGGTGGTGGCGGCCCAGTCCTGCGCTCGGCCCCAGTAGCCCGTGGCGAGGGACGGTCCGCGGACGGCGATCTCCCCGAGCCCTCCCATCTCGGCCTCCACCCCCGGGCCGACCAGGACACGGATCTCCGACAAGGGTGTCTCCATTCCGCACGATGCCAAGAGGTGCTCCTCACCCTCGAGGGCTCGACGATGGTGCTCAGGTGACAGGAAGGTCACCAGGCCGCCGGTCTCGGTCGAGCCGTACTGCTGGAACAGCGGGGTTCCCAGCGCACCGCTGGCTTCCTTGGCGAGTGCGGTCGGCATCGGGGCGGATCCGTACCCGACCAGCCGCAGGCTGCTGGTGTCGTGGCTGCCGTTGTGGGCGTCCAGCAGGCGGGCCAGCATGGTCGGCACCATGATCGTGGTGGTGATCCGATGGCGCTCGACGAGCGCCAGCGCGGCAGCCTCGTCGAACCGGGGCATGACGACCATGGTCTGGCCGAGATGGGTCCAGTTGAGCGTCCGCATCATCCCCCCCGCGGTGAAGAAGGGTGTGGCGGCCAGGCACACGTCATCGTGTCGACCCCGGGTGAGGATCAGGTGGTCAAGGGCGGCCATCAGCATTCCCTCGTGGGAGTGGATCGCCGCCTTCGGACGTCCGGTCGTGCCGCTGGTGAACAGCAGCACCCGGGGGTCATCACCATGCAGACCGGCCGGGGTGGGGTCGACCGCCCACCCGCTCGTCAGTGCGGTGTCGTACGGCCGGCCGAGCTCGCCTCCACCGATCTCGAGCACCGGCAGGAGGGGGTCCGCGAAGACCTCCCCGAGGTCGGCGACATGGTCGTGATGCAGGATGGCGGCCGCTGGCTCCACGACCCCGAGCGCGTGAGCGACCTCATCGACAGCCAGCCGCGTGTTGATCGGGACCAGGACAAGCCCTGCCTTGGCCAGGCCGAAGACGACCTCGGGCCATTCCAGACAGTTCCTGGAGCACACGGCAACGCGGTCGCCGGACCGGAGACCGCTGTCGAGGAGCGCGGTCGCCAGACGATTCGATCGTTCGTCGACCGCGGACCAGGACAGGGTGCGGTCCTGGCACACCACCGCGGGCTTGGAGCCGAGACGGCGAGCGTTTCGGCGAGGGATGTCACCGACGAGCAGGGACGTCATGTCAGATCAGGAAGCCCAAGGTCGGGATCGGGCCTTGGGCGTTGACCAGCTCCACGACCTTCTCGCGAAGCCGAAGACCATCCTGTCCGCGGACGACGGTGTACCGGTAGCGGCCTGCCCACACGGTGGCCCCGAGGCGGTACTCGTGCAGAACGAAGTTGCAGGCGACCGACACCAGATCAGTCGTGGCCGACGTGGTCTCGAAGTTGGCGAGCATGCGGCGCATTCGCGACGGCGGGACCTGGGAGTAGCGGTGCCCAGTGCACAGCTGGGCGATCCTGCTGCGCAGGCGGGCCCGGTTGTCGGCGATGTAGGAGAACTGGTCTCGCCATTCGCGCTCAGGGTCCCGGGGCACCCAGTAGAGCGCCTCGTCGTCCCACAGCGACTCCCACTCCTCGTAGGCGTGCTCGTCGGCCAGCCGTGCCTCCCGGACGATGAAGGCGAGCACGTCCTCGCGCACTCCCCACGGTGACCGCGGCTGGTCATCGGCGCGTGCGGTGGTCATGCGTGCACACCGGTCATCACGGAGCGGTAGTGCTGCCAGATCGCCCGCTGGGTCGTCTCCGCGGACTCATCGAAGCTGTGGGTGCCGCGGATGTCGGTCTCCTCGGACTCAAGACCCCGGCTCAGCTCCACCCATTCGGGTGTGCCGGCCTCCAGGCCGATCTGGTTTCGCTCGCTCATGTCGGCGTCGTCGGCGATCAGGAAGCCAGCGGGTCCCATGGCGCCTTCGGCGCGACGAAGGATGCGCTCGTTCATCTCCTCCCCGCCGTCGAGCAGGGCGGGAGCGGTGTGGACTACCGTCTGCCCGGGGGCCAGTGGTTCGAACATCATCACGTTGAGCTCGGCGAGGAACAGGTTGGGGAAGATCACCGTGTGCGGCGGACCGTCGACCAGGAGCTGGCGCAGACGGCCGTCTCGCGCGACGGTCATGGCCTCGATGTAGCGCGGCACGCGGGCACGGTCGATGTTGCCGAACCAGGCGAACTCACGGTCGAGGCGACGCCACTCGTCGGTGTAGTCGATCTCACAATGTCCACCACCCAGGTCCCTGACCGCGATCCGTGTCTCCCCGGACCCGTACTCGGCGCGTCGGGGGGACACGGCGCGGTACACCGACTGGTGGACGAACAGCGCGTGGTAGCCGTCGACCTGGTTCTCCAGCAGGGTCTTCCAGTTCGCGCGGTTGAGGTGTCGGATCCACCCGTTTCGCAGGTCGAGCTTGCCGGTGGGGGACAGGTCCACCAGCCGGTCGATGGCGGTCGTGGCCTTGCCCAGGTGATCGCTGAGGGATGGTCCGGCGCCGGTGAGTCGGCCGAAGACGAAGCCCCGGTAGCTGTCGAGCTCGGCGATCGGCGCAAGGCCCAGACGGGCCTGCGTGTCGTCGTGGTCCGTGCCGTAGCCCTCACGCATCGGCACGCCGGTCAGGGCCCCGTCGCTGGCGAAGGTCCAGCCGTGGTATGGACAGCGGAACGAGGACGCGTTCCCTGCGTCGGCCCTGCACACCAGGTTCGCCCGGTGGGTACAGCGGTTGAAGAACGCCCGGACGACGTCGTCGCGCCCGCGGGCCACGATCAACGGTTGGCCACCGATCGTGCGGGTCACGTAGTCGCCTGGGCTGGCGACCTCTGAGTCATGGGCCAGGAAGACCCAGCCCTGGTGGAAGATGCGGGAGAGTTCGGCGTCGTGCACGGACGGCGAGGTGTAGAGGCTTCCGTGGATCCGCGTCGGCTGGACGAGCGCGTCGAAGTCGATCTGCGTCATCAGGAT
>JACLAD010003259.1_pt1 | contig 16145 bp, 8 predicted proteins | sample 8027901 | NCBI WGS metagenome assembly JACLAD01 (sample SAMN15725071, study PRJNA655200) | protist metagenome | isolation source: fluorescence activated cell sorting (FACS) single amplified genomes of... | place: Spain: Blaines Bay Microbial Observatory, Mediterranean Sea | collected 2016-07-05 | reverse complement strand
CGCTTTGGAGTGCAGACGACCTCGCGCTCGGTAAGAACACGGTGTCCGTGTTCGCCTCGTACAACGGAGACCCGGTTCACTGTCAGGACCTCCACCCGGAACCGGCCGGCCGCTACGCTGAACTCTGCCTCGACGCCGCCGGCGCCCGCAGGTCTGGGTCGTACGCGTTGTGGCTCGGGAACTCCCAGGTCCATGGCGTGAACCGGCGCCAGCCCGAAGACTCGACCGGTGCGCAACTCCTCGCCGACGACTTGGCGGGGCGGGGCGTCGACCTCGTCACGCTGAGCCAGCCGAACGCCAACCTGCAGGAGCACTACGTCGTGTTCGAGTACGTCCGCGACCGGCTCCCGGACTTGGACTATCTCATCCTCCCCGTAGTGTTCGACGACACGCGCGAGGACGGCGTCCGTAACCGGCTAGCGGCGGCGTTCGACCGCCCCGGTGTCATCTCCGCACTGCGCAGGACCGAGGTTGGGCAGGCGCTCGCCGACCGGTATGGGCCGGCCCCGACGGAGGGGGCGGCCGCTCCGGGCGGGGCGGGGGAGGGGGCCACCCCGTCCGCGACTGATGCCGACTTCGCGGCCCTTGACGAGACGGTCCAAGAGGCAACGGAGACGTGGCTCAACGACCGACTCGCAGAGGTGTCCGAGACGTGGCGTCTACGACCGTCGTTTCGCGGGCGACTGTTCGAATTTCTCTACCTCGCAAGAAACACGGCTTTGGGAATCGACCCGTCTACGGTGCGACCGCTCGTCCCCGGGCCGTACGCGGCCAACCTCGCCGCGCTCGAAGCCACGCTCCGGTCCGCGCGCGAGGGCGGGGTGGACGTCCTCGTCTACGTCGCGCCGATCCGGAACGACACGGACATCCCGTACAACCTCAACGAGTACGCGCGCTTCCAGGAGGACGTCAGCGCGCTCGCGGCTAAGCACAGAGCTGAGTACGTGAGCCTAGAGGGGATCGTGCCCGGTCCTATGTGGGGGATGAAGGCGTCGACGAATCTGAGCGGCAAGCCCGAATTCGACTTTATGCACTTCACGGCTGACGGTCACAGGCTCCTCGCCGACGCGCTTTGGCGCGAGATAAACCGCCGCGTGCTAGGGGATACCCTCGGGGTCACGTCATGATTTTTAACTCCGTCACCTTCCTGATTTTTTTGGCCGTCACCGTCGGACTGTACTGGGTGCTTCCGAGGCGGGCGCGGCTGTGGATGCTCTTCCTCAGTAGCGTCGTGTTCTATGGGTTCTGGCGGGTCGAGTTCGTGCCCGTCATGCTCTTGTCGGCGTTTACCGACTACGTCGTTGCCCTCCGCCTCGCGCGGACGGAGGTCCCACGGGTACGGAAGGCACTTCTGGGAGTGAGCCTCGCGGTCAACCTGGGGCTACTGTTCTACTTCAAGTACCTCCTGTTCTTCGCGGACAACGTCGTGGGTCTGGCCGGACTCGCGGGCGTCGAAGCCGACCTCGTCCTGTGGAACATCATTCTCCCCCTCGGGATCAGCTTCTACACATTCCAGACGATCTCGTACTCGGTCGATGTGTACCGAGGCTTTATCGAGCCGGAGCGGGACTTCGTCCTCTACGCGGTCTATGTCACGTTCTTCCCTCAGCTCGTGGCGGGGCCTGTACTTCGGGCACGCGAGGTGATCCCGCAGTTGACCGAGCGGCCGGCGTTCTCGTCCGACGACCTCGCCGCTGGCCTCCGGCGCGTGCTCTACGGCCTGTTCCTGAAGGTGGTCCTGGCCGACAACGTGGCCGGGTTCGTCGACGCCGGCTACGCCCTCCCCCCCGAGGCTCTCAGCGCGCTCGACGTGTGGACGCTGGCGTTCCTGTTCGGCCTCCAGATCTACTTCGACTTTAGCGCCTACTCGCACATCGCGATCGGCGCGGCACGGATAATGGGGATCGTATTCCCGGAGAACTTCGCGTTCCCCTACGCTGCCACGTCGCCGCGCGACTTCTGGAAGCGGTGGCACATCTCGCTCTCGAGCTGGATCCGGGACTACGTCTACCTCCCGCTCTCTGGCGCCGCCGTCCGCGACCGCTCAACGGGCGGGTTGGCCGTGGCCGCCGATGAGCCGACGCAGTCAAAGAAAACGCAAGCCCTATTCCTGACGTGGGCCATCATGGGGCTCTGGCACGGGGCGGCGTGGACCTTCGTGCTGTGGGGCGTCTACCACGCTGCGTTCATCTACACCTACCGCCGCATCGAGCCGTTCCTGACGTGGGTGCCCGAGCGTCTGCGAGGCGTCGGCGGGTGGGCCGTAACGCTCCCGATCGCGATGCTGAGTTGGGTCCCGTTCCGCGCTGATGGGCTAGGTGCGACGTTCACGATGTTCGGGACGCTCTTCGACCTCGGCGCCTACACCTGGCTCGGCCTCGACCGCGACGCCTACCTGGTTGCCGCGCTTCTGACGCTCGCGACGATCGGGGCCTATCTCGTCTCCGAGTACGTGATCCCAATACTCCAGCGACGTTCGCAGTTGGCATGGGCGTCCGTGGAGTCGGTAGCCTATGGAGTGGCACTAGTTCTCGTGTTCATCTTCCTCCGCCCCATCACTCAGTTTATCTACTTCCAGTTCTAACAAGAATGTTGGTGTTGGAGACCCAGGCCCGGTCGCACGTCAATACGAGACCGGCCTCACAAAGAGTGAGGTGGAATGGGGCGGACCGCCGCAGACCAATCAAACGTCACCTCTTCGCCAGCAGAAAGGGCACGGGAAAGGCGGACGCGGAGGGTTGGTGCACGCCAATCTTCTTCGTCGGGATACGAACGGACCGCCTCTACTGATCCGATCAAGTCGGGTTTACTGGCCGTGACTTCAATGAAGGAGCCATCCATTGGCCGCCACAGCAGTTCAGTCGGTATATCCACCGTTGTTTCGCTCCCAGATGCCTTGATCAACAGCCGCCCATCGCTCTCGCTCACGCGGCCACTCTGGACATCGACGCAGTTGCGGAAGTGTGTTGTAGCGAAAAAAAGCTCGGAGTGACTGATGTATTTGTCAAACAAGTTGAATTTGACATCGTCCATAAATACCTGAAGCTTAGAAAAGTCTGAGATAAGATCTAATTCGGTGGCGCTGCCCTGATGATACCAATATAAATCGTTGGTCCTATTGTCAAATATAGATCGGCGAATATTGACAATGAGACCTGCCGCTGACTTGCTGAAAGAGACCTGAGCTATTCGGTACGTCGGGGTTTCTTCAACGAGGTCCTCGACCGTTAGAGTCTGTGGATTTTCCCATGCTGGATGAGATCGTCTGTTCACATTAAATCTAAGCGAAGAACTTGAAGTCGCAGATGTACTGTCGAGATGAACTGTTCTGACATTTCTTACTGTAGTCTTTGTCCTGGCACTAGTATTAATAGTCCATTTTCTAGATCTCCCCCTAGTATGCAATACAACATTTTCTATCTTGTTATTAGGATACAAAGCTCTTTGATATCCATTGCCGCTCTCATAGAATATAGATACAATACCATCATCTTCAATGATGCGAGCAGGATCGTCTAAGGAAACTCCCCGAATGGTTACATTAGGCCCCAGTCCATTGAACGCGGCGCCCAGGCCGCTTCCGCGGAGATCGAGATAAAATCCGTTCACCGATGTGGCTATATCGGGGACCGTGCCGTCCGTACGGGTGAAGTACCCATCGCGTCCCGCGAGCTCATGTGGGTCGTAGGCGTCGCCTCCTCGAATTGCGAAGACCTCTTTGCCTTGCCTCGTAGGGGAAGGTGCTCCACCCTCGTACACGAGGTTATTTACATTGCCGTAGCCCCAAGCAGCATGACCCCAGGCAAATCCTGTAAGAGTAACGTTATCGTATGTACCGTTAGCATTGTAGATAACGTGATTCCAGAGTGAATTGCCACCGAGAAAGTTGGTCACTGTCCAGGTGTTGTTTGAGCTTCCCAGAAGTCCGTTCGAGCCATAGCCTAAGACGGCTACGTTCCTGACCACGAGTCGCTGGCCCTGAGGGATCGTCTTGCCGCCGTGGACTGTTGACACGAAGCCAGCCCACGACGGACTGTTCCGGAGGTGGTCCTCGAGTTCGTTATGCGTTGCCCAGCCCTCGGTCCAGGCTTCGCGGTTGCCCTCCCAGTTTCCATCCAAGACGAGGTCGGCAACGCCCGCATTCATGACGCCATTGGCAGGAGCGATCGTCGACTGCCTAACGTTGAGGATGTGCTTGGTATCCGGGGCGAGGTAACTCGGGTCCGAAGGGGGCTTGAACATTCGGATGTGCATCAGCGCCTCTCCGTCCATGACGCGAAGTCTCGTGTGAGCTGATCGGACACGGACCGGTCGGTAGGTATGACCGAGGTCGTTGGTCACCGTCTTGACCGTCGTCCCGCTTGAGCCACGGAGAGTAATCCCATCGGTAAGCTCGATGGTCCCGAAGTAGTCGTACGTCGATGGGGCGGGAAGAAGAACTTCGGTGACCGTTCCCACTGCTCCCGCATTCATCGCTGTGGAGACGTTGACGACGTGCGCGAGCAGGGGCTGCACATCAGTACTTCCGGTCCAGTTAGGGCCTCGCTCTGCAGGTCGGGCTCCAAACCAATGAGCGTTGAGAACCTGGCCGACATCGGACCGGTGAAGTCGAATCCCGGACGTCGTGTGGCGATACTGGAACGTGAGTTCGGAATCCCCTCCCCCGTAGCGCTTAATTGCGGCGTGGGAGTCCCGAAACGAGCCGGCCTCGTAGTCGACTGAGGGGCGCAGCGCCCACCGCCCTTGATACTGGTGGCCATGGAGGTGGATTCCATCGATTTCAATCGACTTGCCTCTCGTCCGATCGTGGACTCGCAAGGTCAACGTTCCGAACACAACGTCTTGGCCTTTGGGGGGTGCGTTGAAGGTGAGTGAGTTCCGGTACCGTCGGACCTCCTCGACCACCCTGCTCACGTGCTCGTCCGGCACGAACACGGTCCCGCCGTCCGGGGCCACCCCGCTCGCGCGGACCTCGAACGTGCCGCCACCGCCGTCGCCCGGCTCGTAATACCCCGCCACCTCGACGACCTGGCCGGGCGTGAGCCCCTTGAGCGCGAGCGCCTCAGCGATGGAGGCGACGTCGATCCGCTCGCCGGGCGGGGTGGGTGACGGAGGGACCCCGGTGTAGACGAGCGTGTCGACCCTGCCGACGTGGACGCGGTATCCCAGACCGGGCGAGAGCGTCGTCAGTTCTAGGCTCGCGTCCTCACTCGGGTACACCCGCCCGTCTGCGTCCTCGACACGCGTCACGCTCTCCGCGATCGTCGTCAGGGCCTCCGCGACGGGAGCCTCCTCGGCGCCCAGGAAAGGGGCCCAATTCCACCCCTCGCTCAGGACCAGCACTGAGCGCGGTTCGATCCGCCGCCCCGCCACATCGAAGGTGACGGACGATCGAGCGTAGATCAGGAGGGCCTCCTGCCATGGCCAATGGTCGAGGTCGTAGACCCCGTACTCCGGTGCGTAGACGGCCCCGTCCACGTCCTTGACGAGAACGACGTGGTCGAGCACGTCCTGAAGCAGTGCCGCCACGCTCTGGTCGTCGGGATACACCGAGAGCGAGACGAGGTTGGGGCCCTCGACGAGTTCGACCCGCTGCGTAGCGGGATCCCCGAGCGCCGGCGAGCCTTGGGCCTCCGCTAGCTCGACGTGCGCGCCGAACAGGATCAGGGCGAGGAGAACACGCGTCGAGGGGAGGCGATAAGGCATCATTGCTGGGGACGACCGGAGGAAATGATATAGATCAGGCCGGAAAGGGGATCGGCGCAGTCAGTGTCCCTCCTCGCTCGCGATCGGATAGAGACCCGGTAGGGCACGATAGGGCACCGCTCTACGAGAGAGATTGGGTCTCGCGACTACCCCGTCCGGGCACGGATGGCCGAGCCTCAGGGCGTGGCGATCAAGCGCCGGCGCCTACCTTGGAGCTCCTAACTCTGGTGGCAGCCCAAGCGATGCGAACGGCGACGGGACCCTTCGGAGTGTGGGTCGTGGGTCTTGCCGCCCTCTGGACCCTGCTCGTCGGAGACCCCCACCCCCCGTTCCCCCTCTCGGTCGGGACCGTCTGGGACTACGAGGCGGACCGGGGCGCGACCCTCCGGCGAACCGTCGCCCGGGACACCCTCGTCGGTGGAGACCCCTACGTCGTCGTCACGGACACGGTGTGGGGGGCGGGCGGGGAGGTCGAGGAGGCGCTCCGGGCCGTCGTCCGGTTCGACGAGGCGTCGGGCCGAGTGCTGGAGTGGGACGGGACGGCCGACCGCCCCGCCCCGGCGTTCGTCCCCTGCCCCTTGACGCTGGAGGCTGAGGTCGTCTGTTCGGGCGGGGAGGTCCGGCGACTGAGCCTCGCCGAACGCCCTCTCCCGATCGCCGACGGCGAACCAGTCCAGACGCGGACGTACGCGGCCGAGGAGGGGTTCGGCGTGTTCGTCCTGGCTGAGCGGATCGGCCCCGTCCTGATCGTCGACGCCGACCGCACCCTCACGCTCCGGCACGCCCGCGTCGACGGCCGGCACTTCGGGACCCCACCCCGCCCGGTTCCCGCCGTATCGGATTCTGGCGTTCGGGTATGGCCGAACCCGGTGCGAGGCGCGCCGACGCTCGAATACATGGCCCCGGGAGCCAGCCCTCTCGTCGCCGAGGTGTTCGACGCCCTCGGGCGGCGCGTCGGGCGGGTCCCTCTTCCGTCCGGTGAGGGACTTCATCGCGTTAGCCTCGACGAGGTCGACCGGTTGGCGACGGGCGCCTACGTCGTCCGGGTGCTGGGGCGGGGTGGGGTCGTGGGCTCCGCCCCGTTCGTAAAGCTCTAGCGGAGAGAACGCGCACAGATCTCGCGCCGACGTCGGTGGTATCTAGTGCCCGCGGCGTACCCTTTGTAGTGGCTCCCTTACTCTCTTCGCACCGTTGACGCGGAGGGTGCACGGAGGTCGCCTAGTGTTCCGTTGTCGGCGTCGTCCGGTGCGGCCCTCGCAAGAGTCCGATCGTCCCAACCCTGCCCCACGTATGCCCTCGACCCTTCCGTCCTTTCTGTCCCGCGTCGAAGACCGGAGCGCCGTCGTTGGCGTCGTCGGCCTCGGGTACGTCGGGCTCCCGCTCGCCGTCGAGTTTGCCGCGGCGGGATACAACGTCGTCGGCCTCGACGTCGACCCCGATGTGGTGACAGCGATCAACGCGGGGGCGAGCCACATCCAGGATGTCGCGTCGGCGGACCTCGTGCCGCACACGGCTGCCGGCCGGATCGTCGCGACGACGGACGCCGCACGCCTTGCGGACTGCGACGCGATCTCGCTCTGCGTGCCCACCCCCCTCAACAAGATCAAGGACCCCGACCTCTCGTACGTGCTGACGTCGACGCGGTCGGTCGCCGAGCACCTCCGCGCGGGTCAGCTCGTGATCCTCGAGAGCACGACCTACCCCGGCACGACCGACGAGGTCATCCGGCCGGTCCTGGAGGAGTCCGGGCTCACGGTCGGCGAGGACGTGTTCCTGTGCTACTCGCCCGAGCGCGTGGACCCCGGCAACGAAACGTGGCACACCAAGAACACGCCGAAGGTGATCGGCGGGGTGACCGAGGCATGTGCCGAGGCCGGCGTGGCCCTCTACGAGACCGTGTTCGACACCCTCGTCCCGACCGAGAACGCCCGTGCGGCCGAGCTCGTGAAGGTGTACGAGAACACGTTCCGGATGATCAACATCGCCCTCGCCAACGAGCTCGCGCAGGCGTGCGACCGGCTCGGCCTCAACGTGTGGGACGTGATCGAGGCGGCGGCGACCAAGCCGTTCGGGTTCATGAAGTTCACCCCCGGCCCCGGCCTCGGCGGCCACTGCATCCCGCTCGACCCGCACTACCTCTCCTGGAAGATGCGGTCGCTCGCCTACAAGACGCGGATGATCGACGTGGCGAGCGAGATCAACGCGGAGATGCCGTCGTTCGTCGTCCGCAAGGTGGCCGACGCCCTCAACGACGTCGCGAAGCCGGTCCGCGGGAGCCGCGTGCTCGTGCTCGGCGTCGCGTACAAGCGCGACATCGACGACCTCCGCGAGAGCCCGGCCCTCGAGATCCTCCGCCTGCTCCAGGAGAACGGGGCCGACGTGGGGTACCACGACCCGTTCTGCCCGAGCATCGCCGACGACGGACACACGGCCCTCAAGGACCTCCCACTCCACAGCGTGGACCTGACGCCGGAGGAGCTCGCCGCGGCCGACGCCGTCGTCGTCGTGACGGACCACACGACGGTGGACTACGCGGCCGTCCGCCGGCACGCCCCGCTCATCGTCGACACGCGCGGCGTCCTGCGTGGGGTCGAGGGCCCTGGCCGCGTCGTGGGCATCTCCGGGGACGGCGCGCTCGCGGAGGCGCTCCCGGAGCTGACGCAGTAAGGCGGGGCCACCCCGCCCGCGTTCGCCCGCAGCGGGGTACGTTCTCGGTCCCCCACCCGCTCCGTCTTTGATCTGGCTCGCCGCTGCGGTCCCGGCTCTCACGGCCGTCTTCGTCCTCGCCGCGTGGCCGTACCACGCGTGGGGCCGGGCGGGGCGGCTGGCCGTCCGGGCGGACGGGTCGCTGAGCCCGCGCCGCCGGACTACCGAGCGGTCGCAGCGGTGGCGGGTCGTCGTCCGCGGTGGGATTCTCCCGGTCGTCGTCGCGGCCTTGCTGGGCGGGGTGGCCTTCGCCATCCACGCGTGGGCCCCGTGGAACGCCGCGGCGGCCGTCTTCGGGACGGCGAACCCTGAGACCGACCTCGTCGCGCGGAGCCTAGTCGAGCGCGTTGAGGCCCGTGCTAGGGAGGCGGCCGAGGAGACCGCGAACGCCGTCCCCGACGCGTTCCGCGTTCCGGGTCAGGTCGGAGTCCGCGACTGGTTGTTCGAGCATTTCCCGCTCCACCCGATCGGCCTCGCCTTCCTCGTTTTCGCGTACTTGAGGCTCGCTCGGTGGGTCGTCGTCGAGCGGCGGCGGTACCTCGACGGGCTGGGCCGGCGGATGCGGGCGTACCAACGGCAGGACCTCCGGCGCCTCCGGCACCGAGACGAGCGGTACCGGGGGGAGGCCGCCCCGCCCGTCTAGGGATCCCCGCCCGCCGGGGCTCCATTCACGCGGCCCCCGCCTGCGCCGGTCCATGCTCTTCCCGATCAGCGACGACGACCGACACCTCGACGGTCCGGCCTGGGCGACCATCCTCATCGTAGTCGCGAACGTGGCCGTGTTCGCGCTCCAGCTCTCCGACCCCGCGATCACCTACGGCTGGAGCACGGTGCCCGCCGAGATCACGTCGGGGCAGGACCTCGTCAACACGCGTCCGATCCCGGAGGTGGACCCGGCGGCCGAGGTGCGGACGCCCGCGGATATCCCGCAGCGGCCCGGGCCGGGGCCGGCGCCCTTCATCTACCTCACGCTGCTGTCGTCGATGTTCATGCACGGCGGGTTCGCCCACATCGCGGGGAACGTGCTCTACCTCTGGATCTTCGGCGACAACGTCGAACACCGGTTCGGGACCGGGCCGTTCGTCCTGTTCTACCTCGTGAGCGGGGTGGCGGCGTCGGCGGCTCAGATCGCGCTCGGGCCGGACGGGCTCGTACCAACGCTCGGTGCGAGCGGGGCGATCTCGGGTGTGCTGGGGGCCTACCTCGTCCTCTTTCCGCGGAACCGGGTCCACGCCATCTTTTTCTTCCGCGTCGTGTCCGTCCCAGCGCTTGTGGTGCTGGGTCTGTGGATCGCGTTCCAGTTCGTGAACGGGTTCGGGGCCACGGCCGCGACGGAGACGACGGGCGGGGTGGCGTACGGGGCCCACATCGGCGGGTTCGTGGCCGGGATGGCGCTCGCGCTCGTCCTCCGGGCCCGGGGTGCGACCGAACGGCCCAACGTGCTCTCACGGGCCGAGGCCACCGACGGGCGGGCGGGGCGGCTTTGGTAGCCCGGCGGGCACGAGGATTGCTACGGAACCCGTTTGTGCGGGACCCGCGTACGTCCGATATTCCCGGGACCCCCCGGCCCACGCTGATGCCCCTTCGTCACACCCTGCTGGCCCTCGCCGCCGCTACGCTCGTCGTGGCCGCCCCGCCCGCGCAGGCCGCGTCGGTGGACCCGCCAGTGCGCGCGGCCTTCGAACTCGTCGACGAGGCGCCCCAGCCGTTCCGGCTCTCGACGGCTCGCCCGAACCCGTTCGCGACGACGTCGCGGATCGAGCTCACGCTCGACGAGCCAACGACGCTGACGGTGGCGATGTACGACGCGCTTGGCCGCCGTGTGGCGCTGCTCCACGAGGGCTACACCCGACCTGGGACGTACTCGCTCCGGCTGGAGGCCGGTGACCTGCCGCCAGGCCTCTACATCGTCCGAGCCCACGACGGCCGCGGCACGACGGCTACGCGCTCGGTCGCTCTCGTCCGGTAGCGCGCCACCCCGCCCGCCTTGGTAGCGCCGGCCTCCCGATGGAGGTCGGCGTTTTTCTGTGGGAGCGGGGCGGCGCTAGGTCCGTGCCGCCCCGCCCTCGTGCTCCGCTCGCGCGCCGGTGTTTGCCCCGCCCCCGTCGAGAGCCAGGCCGCCCCGCTCGTCGCTGACGAGGGCGGGGTGGGGGAGGGGGCGCTCCGCCCGGACCTACATGCGCGGCGTGTAGAGGCAGCGTGGTCGACCACCCCGCCCCACCCTAAACGCAGACCGCCCCGCCCGGTTTTTCGGGCGGGGCGGCAAGCATACGATCCGGAGCGGGAGGGCTACTCGTCCGTCGCCGGCTCCTCGGCCTCGGGCTCCTCGGCCGGGGCCGCCTTCTTCTTCCGCGCCTTCTTGGTCTTGAACGAGAGTTCCTCGCCGTCGCCCTTGTAGTCGACGGTGATCTTGGCGCCTTCCTCCAGGTCGTTGGTCAAGATGGCCTCGGCCATCGGGTCCTCGACGTACTTCTGGATCGCGCGGCGGAGCGGGCGGGCACCGAACTGGGGGTCGAACCCCTTGTCCACGAGGAAGTCCTTCGCCTTGTCCGTCAGTTCGATCTCGATGCCGAGCTCGTTCACACGCGCGAAGAGGTCCTGCTTCATCACGTCGATGATCTCGAGGATGTGCGACTTCTCTAGCGGGTGGAAGACGATGACGTCGTCGATCCGGTTGAGGAACTCGGGGTTGAATACACGCTTGAGCGCGTCCTCGACCGTCGACTTCATCTTCGAGTAGTCGAACGTCTCCTCGCTCAGCGAGAAGCCAATCCCCTTCCCGAGGTTCTTGATGTCACGGGCCCCGATGTTCGAGGTCATGATGATGATCGTGTTCCGGAAGTCGACCCGGCGCCCGAGCCCGTCCGTCAGGATGCCGTCGTCGAGCACCTGGAGGAGGATGTTGAACACGTCCGGGTGCGCCTTCTCGATCTCGTCGAGGAGGACGACCGAATACGGCTTCCGACGGACCTTCTCGGTGAGCTGACCGCCCTCCTCGTAGCCGACGTAGCCGGGAGGCGCACCGACGAGCCGCGACACGGAGAACTTCTCCATGTACTCCGACATGTCGATCCGGATGAGCGCGTCCTGGCTGTCGAAGAGGTACTCCGTGAGCCGCTTGGCAAGCTCCGTCTTGCCCACGCCCGTCGGGCCGAGGAAGATGAAGCTGCCGATCGGCCGCTTCGGGTCCTTGAGCCCGGCGCGCGTCCGGCGAATCGAGCGGGCGAGCTTGAGGATCGGCTCGTCCTGACCGACGACGGACCCCTTCAGCTCCTGCTCCATGTTGAGGAGCTTGGCGCCCTCGGTCGTCTGGACGCGGTCGACGGGCACGCCCGTCATCATGGCGACGACGGCGGAGATGTCGTCCTCGGTGACCGGATACGTCTCGTCCTCGGCCTGGCGCTCCCACTCCTCCTTCACGTTCTGGAGCTCCTCCTGGAGCTTCTTCTCGCGGTCGCGGAGTTGGGCGGCCTCCTCGAAGTTCTGGCTCTTGACGACCTGGTTTTTCTCCTCCTTGACCTTCTCGATCTTCTCCTCTAGGTCGACGACCTCGGCCGGCACCTTGATGTTGGCGAGGTGGACGCGCGCGCCGGCCTCGTCCATCACGTCGATGGCCTTGTCGGGCAGGTGGCGGTCGGTGATGTAGCGCTCGGAGAGCTTGACCGTCAGCTCGATGGCGCCCTCGTCGTACTCGACGTTGTGGTGCGCCTCGTACTTGGGCTGGATCTGGGTCAGGATCTCGACGGCCTCCTCGGGCGTGGCCGGGTCGACGAGGATCTTCTGGAAGCGGCGGTCGAGCGCGCCGTCCTTCTCGATAAACTGGCGGTACTCGTCGAGCGTCGTCGCCCCGATGCACTGGATCTCACCGCGCGCGAGCGCCGGCTTGAACATGTTCGAGGCATCGAGGGACCCGCTCGCCCCGCCCGCACCGACGAGCGTGTGGAGCTCGTCGATAAAGAGGATGACGTCCTGGTTCTTCTCGAGCTCGTTCATGACCGCCTTCATCCGCTCCTCGAACTGGCCGCGGTACTTCGTGCCCGCGACGAGGGCGGCAAGGTCGAGCGTGACGATCCGCTTGTCGTAGAGGATGCGCGAGACCTTGCGCTGGACGATCCGGAGCGCGAGCCCCTCGGCAATCGCCGTCTTGCCGACGCCGGGCTCACCGATGAGGACAGGATTGTTCTTTTTACGCCGCGAGAGGACCTGCGCGACGCGCTCGATCTCCTGCTCGCATCATTGAAGATGATGGTATTGTATCTATATTCTATGAGAGCGGCAATGGATATCAAAGAGCTTTGTATCCTAATAACAAGATAGAAAATGTTGTATTGCATACTAGGGGGAGATCTAGAAAATGGACTATTAATACTAGTGCCAGGACAAAGACTACAGTAAGAAATGTCAGAACAGTTCATCTCGACAGTACATCTGCGACTTCAAGTTCTTCGCTTAGATTTAATGTGAACAGACGATCTCATCCAGCATGGGAAAATCCACAGACTCTAACGGTCGAGGACCTCGTTGAAGAAACCCCGACGTACCGAATAGCTCAGGTCTCTTTCAGCAAGTCAGCGGCAGGTCTCATTGTCAATATTCGCCGATCTATATTTGACAATAGGACCAACGATTTATATTGGTATCATCAGGGCAGCGCCACCGAATTAGATCTTATCTCAGACTTTTCTAAGCTTCAGGTATTTATGGACGATGTCAAATTCAACTTGTTTGACAAATACATCAGTCACTCCGAGCTTTTTTTCGCTACAACACACTTCCGCAACTGCGTCGATGTCCAGAGTGGCCGCGTGAGCGAGAGCGATGGGCGGCTGTTGATCAAGGCATCTGGGAGCGAAACAACGGTGGATATACCGACTGAACTGCTGTGGCGGCCAATGGATGGCTCCTTCATTGAAGTCACGGCCAGTAAACCCGACTTGATCGGATCAGTAGAGGCGGTCCGTTCGTATCCCGACGAAGAAGATTGGCGTGCACCAACCCTCCGCGTCCGCCTTTCCCGTGCCCTTTCTGCTGGCGAAGAGGTGACGTTTGATTGGTCTGCGGCGGTCCGCCCCATTCCACCTCACTCTTTGTGAGGCCGGTCTCGTATTGACGTGCGACCGGGCCTGGGTCTCCAACACCAACATTCTTGTTAGAACTGGAAGTAGATAAACTGAGTGATGGGGCGGAGGAAGATGAACACGAGAACTAGTGCCACTCCATAGGCTACCGACTCCACGGACGCCCATGCCAACTGCGAACGTCGCTGGAGTATTGGGATCACGTACTCGGAGACGAGATAGGCCCCGATCGTCGCGAGCGTCAGAAGCGCGGCAACCAGGTAGGCGTCGCGGTCGAGGCCGAGCCAGGTGTAGGCGCCGAGGTCGAAGAGCGTCCCGAACATCGTGAACGTCGCACCTAGCCCATCAGCGCGGAACGGGACCCAACTCAGCATCGCGATCGGGAGCGTTACGGCCCACCCGCCGACGCCTCGCAGACGCTCGGGCACCCACGTCAGGAACGGCTCGATGCGGCGGTAGGTGTAGATGAACGCAGCGTGGTAGACGCCCCACAGCACGAAGGTCCACGCCGCCCCGTGCCAGAGCCCCATGATGGCCCACGTCAGGAATAGGGCTTGCGTTTTCTTTGACTGCGTCGGCTCATCGGCGGCCACGGCCAACCCGCCCGTTGAGCGGTCGCGGACGGCGGCGCCAGAGAGCGGGAGGTAGACGTAGTCCCGGATCCAGCTCGAGAGCGAGATGTGCCACCGCTTCCAGAAGTCGCGCGGCGACGTGGCAGCGTAGGGGAACGCGAAGTTCTCCGGGAATACGATCCCCATTATCCGTGCCGCGCCGATCGCGATGTGCGAGTAGGCGCTAAAGTCGAAGTAGATCTGGAGGCCGAACAGGAACGCCAGCGTCCACACGTCGAGCGCGCTGAGAGCCTCGGGGGGGAGGGCGTAGCCGGCGTCGACGAACCCGGCCACGTTGTCGGCCAGGACCACCTTCAGGAACAGGCCGTAGAGCACGCGCCGGAGGCCAGCGGCGAGGTCGTCGGACGAGAACGCCGGCCGCTCGGTCAACTGCGGGATCACCTCGCGTGCCCGAAGTACAGGCCCCGCCACGAGCTGAGGGAAGAACGTGACATAGACCGCGTAGAGGACGAAGTCCCGCTCCGGCTCGATAAAGCCTCGGTACACATCGACCGAGTACGAGATCGTCTGGAATGTGTAGAAGCTGATCCCGAGGGGGAGAATGATGTTCCACAGGACGAGGTCGGCTTCGACGCCCGCGAGTCCGGCCAGACCCACGACGTTGTCCGCGAAGAACAGGAGGTACTTGAAGTAGAACAGTAGCCCCAGGTTGACCGCGAGGCTCACTCCCAGAAGTGCCTTCCGTACCCGTGGGACCTCCGTCCGCGCGAGGCGGAGGGCAACGACGTAGTCGGTAAACGCCGACAAGAGCATGACGGGCACGAACTCGACCCGCCAGAACCCATAGAACACGACGCTACTGAGGAAGAGCATCCACAGCCGCGCCCGCCTCGGAAGCACCCAGTACAGTCCGACGGTGACGGCCAAAAAAATCAGGAAGGTGACGGAGTTAAAAATCATGACGTGACCCCGAGGGTATCCCCTAGCACGCGGCGGTTTATCTCGCGCCAAAGCGCGTCGGCGAGGAGCCTGTGACCGTCAGCCGTGAAGTGCATAAAGTCGAATTCGGGCTTGCCGCTCAGATTCGTCGACGCCTTCATCCCCCACATAGGACCGGGCACGATCCCCTCTAGGCTCACGTACTCAGCTCTGTGCTTAGCCGCGAGCGCGCTGACGTCCTCCTGGAAGCGCGCGTACTCGTTGAGGTTGTACGGGATGTCCGTGTCGTTCCGGATCGGCGCGACGTAGACGAGGACGTCCACCCCGCCCTCGCGCGCGGACCGGAGCGTGGCTTCGAGCGCGGCGAGGTTGGCCGCGTACGGCCCGGGGACGAGCGGTCGCACCGTAGACGGGTCGATTCCCAAAGCCGTGTTTCTTGCGAGGTAGAGAAATTCGAACAGTCGCCCGCGAAACGACGGTCGTAGACGCCACGTCTCGGACACCTCTGCGAGTCGGTCGTTGAGCCACGTCTCCGTTGCCTCTTGGACCGTCTCGTCAAGGGCCGCGAAGTCGGCATCAGTCGCGGACGGGGTGGCCCCCTCCCCCGCCCCGCCCGGAGCGGCCGCCCCCTCCGTCGGGGCCGGCCCATACCGGTCGGCGAGCGCCTGCCCAACCTCGGTCCTGCGCAGTGCGGAGATGACACCGGGGCGGTCGAACGCCGCCGCTAGCCGGTTACGGACGCCGTCCTCGCGCGTGTCGTCGAACACTACGGGGAGGATGAGATAGTCCAAGTCCGGGAGCCGGTCGCGGACGTACTCGAACACGACGTAGTGCTCCTGCAGGTTGGCGTTCGGCTGGCTCAGCGTGACGAGGTCGACGCCCCGCCCCGCCAAGTCGTCGGCGAGGAGTTGCGCACCGGTCGAGTCTTCGGGCTGGCGCCGGTTCACGCCATGGACCTGGGAGTTCCCGAGCCACAACGCGTACGACCCAGACCTGCGGGCGCCGGCGGCGTCGAGGCAGAGTTCAGCGTAGCGGCCGGCCGGTTCCGGGTGGAGGTCCTGACAGTGAACCGGGTCTCCGTTGTACGAGGCGAACACGGACACCGTGTTCTTACCGAGCGCGAGGTCGTCTGCACTCCAAAGCG
>JACLAD010009310.1_pt1 | contig 16167 bp, 8 predicted proteins | sample 8027901 | NCBI WGS metagenome assembly JACLAD01 (sample SAMN15725071, study PRJNA655200) | protist metagenome | isolation source: fluorescence activated cell sorting (FACS) single amplified genomes of... | place: Spain: Blaines Bay Microbial Observatory, Mediterranean Sea | collected 2016-07-05 | reverse complement strand
CCCAGCACTACTGGGGCAGCCCCTGCTACAGTCAGATGCCATCCCGGAGGTCCACCTGCTATACACAAGCGTTCAGGCCACTCTTCTACGAGCGACAGATGCATGTTTGGAGGCACCACTCGCACGCGAACCCGACAGCCGAATTTAGCATCTGAAAACTGCGCTAGATAGAATGTCCCGGCCTCATTGGCCAGCGGCGCTCCTGACTGCCATCGCTGCTGACGCGGTTTCTTATACTTTAGCTTATTACGCTCTACCTGTTGCGCCATTTCGCCCTGCGGGCGAAGCCATAGGTCGGGCACCCCACGATATACCGCCGCCCCCGCAGCGTCATGCAGACCTGTTACGATCGAGCCTACAGCGAAAGCTTCGTCTCGAGCTTCCTTGTCCGACCCAGTCTCGATAGCAACCGACCAACCGGCGAAAGCAAGGCGCCCCTTCCCCTCAACGCGCCACAGCTGGGCATCAAACGAGTTTCCGGCCGGACTTACACCTAGTCCATCTGTCCCGATAGGAGGTTCCATTCCTGGTACCCGAACCCAGACACTTGGCGCACGAGTTCTCATACCGCCCGTCCCTACCAGAACAAGTCGATTAATTTCTCCTTCTTCATCCGTACCAAGCGCTGCCCAGATAGTGAGTTCATCCTCAGCAAGTGGACCGCCAGCGGGAAGCGCGACACTCCCCAGCACTTTACCGTCGGCAATGGCGACAAAGTCTGCCTGTCGTTCGAGCGGATATGGGACCTGCGCACCGCGTCGGCCGCTAATCCGACGGGCTGTGAAATCAGGAACGCGTCCAGGCTTTGAAGCGTCACGTTCGACCATCAGCAACAAGTGCGGGGAGGCAGAAGCGAGCATGCCGGACGGCCCAAGGCGCAACCGACTATGCCCTGCCGCCACATCATCTAACAGACGAGCCTCGATGCCGCCCCGTTCCGCGATTTCGATCCGAGGATGCCAATCGGAACCTTCTCGATAAAGCACGCGGCGAAGAGGGCTGCCTTCGACTTGACTACGTGGTGCCGAAACTATCTGGGAGAGAAGTCGTTCTGCACCTCGCTCATCGAGGCGTAAGACCATTTCTTCGCGCCAGTTTGCACGCAGCTCGTCAAGTCGAGGGCAAACGTCATGCGCTAAAAGTCCATCCCCCAATTCTGCGCGAAGACCCACAACTTCACGTGCAAATTCAGCAAATAGACGCCGAAACTCTTCGGTTCGGTAGCCCATTGACAAAGAAGCGGTTCGAGCGTTGGCGAAGCCAAGGGCTAGCTCATCAGAGCAGCCTAAACCGAAGGGCTCTATATCAGAGATTAATCCCGAGATTGCTTGCTGCCATACTCCGTCAGACGAGAGCAATGCTAGGGGGATTCCTCCTTCGGCAGCGAGGGTGCGGAGATACTGGGTTCCGTTCTCAGACCTCAGAAGATTAGTTCGCCCGAAATGAGACAGTCCTGCCCGGGTCATTGCACGGAGGTCAGCTTGATCAAGAGAGACCTTAAGAGGTGCAGTTAGAAACTCCCAACTCGCCACACCTCCATCATAATAAAGCCGATAACGCTCTGCTGCCCAGAGAACGAAATACGGAGCGAGAGACAAACGAGGCCCGCGCTGAAACGCCTGCGATAGAAGGACTTCAATGGCAGCGTAGCTCACCGCCGATAACCGATATTTATGAAGCGGCTGATTTGCTACTACAAGCGGCAGGTCGAATGATGCCGTCCTAGAACCATCAGGGCTCATTACGGCACAGCACAGATTGAAATGGCACCGTGTAACATTGCTACCCGCTCCTTCTTGGCCCCGCCCCACTAAGGGCGCAAGCCGCCCCCTTGGAACAACCTAGACATGCAAGAGGGAGGTCGACAAGGAGCCACTGCTAAGAAGCTAAAAGTTTACGGTAAACAAAATTCTTAGATCGAGTAACAAAAAAAACACAGGGGATAGGGTGGCTAGGCTCACCCGGACGCTGGGCCTGACCTGCTCCCCTGAGAGTCCTCGTTTATAGGTTAGCTCCGTTCAGGGTTTGGTCGTTTTCAGTCTGGTGGTGATACTCGCGGGGCGTTAGCCCGTCGAGGCTCGTATGAGGGCGGTGGTGGTTGTAGTCGTCCCGCCAGGCCTCGATCAGCTGGCGGGCATGGCGCAGGTTCGAGAACAGGTGCTCGTTCAGGCACTCATCGCGCAGTCGCCCATTGAAGCTCTCGACGAAGCCGTTCTGCATTGGCTTTCCCGGCGCGATGTAGTGCCATTCCACCTTGCGGTCCTCCTGCCATTTCAGGATCGCGTTGCTGGTCAGCTCCGTGCCGTTATCGCTGACCACCATGCAGGGGTAGCCTCGCAGTTCGGCGATCCGGTCGAGCTCACGCGCAACCCGTTGCCCAGATAGCGAGGTATCGACGACGGTCGCCAGACACTCCCGGGTGAAGTCGTCGATCACGCAGAACACCCGGAACCGCCGGCCATCGGCGAAGCTGTCGGACACGAAGTCCAGGCTCCACCGCTGGTTCGGCCCTTGCGGGATCGCCATGGGCGCCCTTGTCCCGATGGCGCGTTTGCGGCCCCCGCGCTTGCGCACGGTCAGCCCTTCCTCGCGGTAGAGCCGATACAGCTTCTTCCAGTTCAGCACCCAACCCTCCCGTTCCAGCAGGAGGTGCAGGCGGCGATAGCCGAAGCGTCGTCGCTCGCCGGCAAGTGCTCGCAGCCGCCGGCGCAGTTCCTCGTCGGAAGGTCTGGTGGGCCGCCGCCGATACACGCGCGGATCGATCCCCACCAAGGCGCAGGCGCGCCGCTGCGAATAGCTCTTCTCTGTCATGGCCCAGTCCACGGCACGTCTCCTCGAACCAGGCCTCAGAAGTTTTTTGCGAGCATTTCCTTGAGCGTGGCCATGTCCAGCATCTGCTCCGCCAACATCTTCTTCAGCTTCGCATTCTCGGCCTCCAGCGCCTTCAGCCGCTTGGCGTCAGGCACCTCCATGCCGCCATACTTCGAGCGCCACTTGTAGAAGGTCGCATCACTGATCCCGTGCTGTCGGCACAGCTCCTTCACCCCGAGCCCGGCTTGATGCTCCTTCAGGATGCGGATGATCTGCTCCTCGCTGAACCGGCTTCTTCTCATCGTCTGTCTCCTCGCTTGGAGAACAGGCTAACTTCAAAGCGCGGACATTTCAGGGGAGCAGGTCAGGCCATACTGGCGAATGGTACGACCACAAACGGAAGGACAAGAGCTCGGTTCATGCTCAAGATCGTGGGCCCATTTCAGCCACACCACGCTCATATCAGCTACTATTCGTCAGCAGCGCCGTACAAGTAGATAGCGACGCAAGCTCACCCGTCGGGGACGCGCGATCACTCGACTTGCAACAGCATCACTTCTGGGCAACGAAGACTTCCAGCGTCTCGCTCGGAGCATGGCCCACTGCAGACGCTCTCGGGCCACTTGATAAACGGCTCGCCACCATCGTGAAGAAGAACTGCGACGTTATCCCTCGCTAGGTAACCCAGTTTTTCCACAAGATACCGCGCTATAAGCGCCACCGCTTGTAGCGCGGCTGCGATCGGATAACTTCCGGCCATGTCGAAGCCTAATCCATACCGTCCATTCATTCCCTATCCCGCTCAGCTGACGCGGACGCCGTCGTATCGAGCAAGGAGATAAGTGAGCTGAGCACCTGGTCTCTCGCCTGTTACACGTGGCCTACAGAACTCGAGCAGGACTAACTCCGCGGTGGCAAGTCGCAGGGCTGGTTCTCCAGCGAGGCACGGGACAGGTCAATTACTTTAATCTCTTTTCAATTAACAACTTTACTTTGGAAACGACCTGCAATGGCAAAGCTCGAAGAAATTAGATCTGGAGGTCGCGTAGCTGGCGTTGTGCCGGGTACAGCGGTGGATGTGGTGTCCGTAGAATGGATCGGCAACCAAGCCATCAACCTTGTATTTCGTCAGACGAGTGGCACTGTAGCCGAGACGACCATTTACCGCGATGACGAGTACCGCATTGATATCCAGTCTGCCGGCCGAAACTGGTCGTTCGACGCGGATGGGGCACTCCTGCGCCTGGTGACCGAAGCAAACCGCATCAAGCTCGCCCATTTTTTCGATCCTTATCTGGCGATCCACACCAGTCAGGTCGATCCTCTTCCTCACCAAATCTCGGCAGTTTACGGAGAGATGTTGCCAAGGCAGCCCTTGCGGTTCCTGTTGGCCGATGATCCGGGCGCGGGCAAAACCATTATGTCTGGCCTTCTGATTAAGGAGCTAATCGCCCGCAGTGATCTCGAAAGATGCCTAGTGGTCGCACCTGGCAGCCTTGTTGAGCAGTGGCAGGATGAACTTGGAGAAAAGTTCGGCTTGGAGTTCGATATCCTGAGCCGAGACATGATCGAGAGCTCCCGCTCCGGTAATCCATTCAACGACTGCAACAGGATGATTGCGCGCCTGGATGTCCTGGCGCGCAATGAAGAGCTTCAGGAAAAGCTCCTCAAGTCGACAGAATGGGATCTGATCATCGCCGACGAAGCCCACCGTATGTCCGCGACATTTTTTGGCAGCGAGGCCAAATACACCAAGCGGTATCAGCTTGGGCAGAAGCTGGGACAGGTCTGTCGTCACTTCCTGCTGATGTCGGCCACGCCCCACAACGGCAAGGAACGTGACTTCCAGCTTTTCATGGCGCTCTTGGATGGGGACCGCTTCGAAGGCCGTTTCCGGGACGGCGTCCATGTCGCAGACGTCGAAGACATGATGCGCCGTCTGACCAAAGAAGAGCTGCTGCGTTTTGACGGTCGCCCCCTCTTCCCGGAGCGTCGCGCCTACACAGTCAAGTACGACCTCTCTCCGGAAGAAGCCGAACTCTACACCGCGGTTACGGACTACGTGCGCGATGAGATGAACCGCGTCTTGAGGTTCGCTGACACGGATGGGCGCAAGAAGAACAACGTCGGTTTCGCTCTGCAAATTCTCCAGCGACGTCTGGCCTCCAGCCCCGCCGCAATCTACCAGTCGCTCAAGCGACGCCGGGAGCGGCTCGAAGCTGAGCTGAGCGAGGCGCGGCTCGCCGCCAAGAGTGAGAGGGCAGGCTTCTCCCAACCCAAGGTCAATCAAGACCTGCTGACCAATATCGACGAGTATGGTCAGGACGAAATCGACGAGATGGAAGACCTAATTTCGACTAGCGCAACTAGTGCGGAGACGGCCGAGCAGCTGGAGATCGAGGTCGAAACCCTTAAAGGACTGGAGGGCATGGCCCTCCGCGTTCTTCACTCCGGGCATGACACCAAGTGGCAGCAGCTCGACAAGATCCTCGATGATGATCTGATGCTCGATCCCGACGGGCACCGTCGCAAGCTGATCATCTTCACCGAGCCGAAAGACACGCTCGAATATCTTCGCAACAAGGTGACCGCGCGCCTCGGCAAACCCGATGCAGTGGACGTGATCTATGGCGGAGTGACGCGCGAGGAGCGCCGCAAGGTCGTCGAACGCTTCATGCAGGACAGGGACATGCTTGTCCTCATTGCTAACGATGCGGCAGGTGAAGGCGTCAACCTTCAGCGCGGGCATCTGATGGTGAACTATGACCTTCCCTGGAACCCGAATAAGATTGAGCAGCGGTTTGGTCGCATCCATAGGATCGGGCAAACCGAGGTATGCCACCTCTGGAACCTCGTTGCGAAAGACACCCGCGAAGGGGACGTCTATGCGCGCCTGCTCGAAAAGCTTGAAGCCGCCCGCGAGGCTTTAGGAGGACGAGTCTATGATGTCCTGGGCGAGCTCTTCGAGGATCGGCCGCTGCGGGATCTGCTTCTGGAAGCAATCCAGTACAACGACGATGAGGACGTGAGGGCGCGCCTCTACAAAGCCGTCGATGGCGCGGTAGATCAAAGCCATCTCCTCGACCTTCTTCAGAAGCGGCAACTCACAAACGACACTATGCCAGCGGCCCAAGTCCAAGAGCTTCGGATCGCGATGGAGAAGGCCGAGGCGCAACGCCTCCAACCTCACCACATTCAGAGCTTCTTCGTGGAAGCCTTCCAGCGCCTTGGCGGTCAGATCAAGAGACGGGAAGAAGGCCGGTGGGAGATTACCCACGTCCCGCTCATCATCAGGGAGCGGGATCGCCAGATCGGCGGCGGGGCGCCGATCCAGAAGAAGTATGAACGGATTTGCTTCGAGAAGTCGAAGATCAACCAGCAACCGGTGGCGGCCTTCGTCTATCCAGGCCACCCCTTGCTAGACGCAGTGATCAGCGTAGTCCGCGAACAGAACGATCACCTGATGAAACAAGGGGCCGTGCTGGTCGACGACACCGACGACGGGACAGCAGTCGAAGCCCTTTTCCTTCTGGAACACTCGGTGCAGGACGGGCGTCCTGGTCACGCAGGCAATGCCAACCTTGTCTCGCAAAAGCTCCAATTTGCAACAATCAGTCAGGCAGGTGAAATTCATGATGCCGGGATCGCGCCGCACCTGAACCTGCGGGCTGCGACACCAGAGGAGATCACCTCTGTCCAGACTGAGATCAGCGCCCCTTGGCTTACGGCAGACTTGGAAAAGCGCGTCGTCCAATACGCGACCATCGAGCTTGCTCAAGGCCATGTTGCCGAAGTTCGAGAGCGGCGCCTCCCGGAGATCGATAAGGTCGAGCACGAGGTCAAAGCGCGCCTGAAGAAAGAGATCAACTACTGGGATTCTCGCGCCGCCGAGCTGAAAGAAGAGGAAAAAGCGGGCAAGAAGGTCCGGTCAAACTGGCGCAACGCGGAGCGACGGGCTGAGGACCTCGCCGAACGCCTACGCCGCCGTCTAGAGGTGATCGAGCAGGAGCGCTTTATCACGTCCCTGCCCCCGCGCGTCCGGGGCGGAATGGTCGTGGTTCCGAGAGGCCTGCTCCTGAAGAAGGGCAACTCTGTTGCACCCAATGGCTTTTCAGAAGACCCTGAAGCCCGCCGCGAGATCGAGTTGAAGGCGATGGCTGCCGTCATGGCGTCCGAGCGTGCCCTTGGAAACGAGCCCGAGGACGTGTCCGCCCGCAAAATCGGCTATGACATCGCCTCCTTCGATCCTGATACCAACCATATGCGGTTCATTGAGGTCAAAGGCCGGGTCGACGGCGCAGATACCATCATGTTAACCCGCCAAGAAATAATCACCTCGCTCCACGAACCCGAAAAGTTCATCCTCGCGATCGTGCAGGTCAAAGAGGGGTTCGCTTCTGCCCCGAGGTATGTACACGGTGCGCTCGACTCGCGCGAACCGCCGTTCGATCAGAACGCAATCCAGTTTAATATCAATCGCTTGCTTGAGCGAGCAGAGGCACCGGCATGAAGATCGAGAAAGCGCTTATCATCGACGAACCTTGGATCAGCAAGATCATGAGAAGCGAGAAGACATGGGAGATGCGAAGCACCTCTGCCAAGCAGCGCGGCTGGATCGGTCTCGTCAAGAAGGGCAGCGGCCATATCGTTGGCGTGGCCAAGATGGTGGGGGCTGAAGGCCCTCTGTCCGATCAGAAGATGCTCGACAACCAAGACAAGCATCACATCCCACCCGAGACTTTCCTCTCGGGAAAATTCGCGAAGCATCGACATGCATGGATCATGTCAAGCGCCGTGAGGCTTCACCGGCCCATTCCATACACCCACAAGAGCGGCGCAGTCATCTGGGTCACTCTCGATCAACGCGTATCTGATGCTCTAGCAGCAGACGAGGCTGTAAAGGCACTCGCATGACCCAAGCCTACAAGAAGAAACTAATCGAAGTCGCGATCCCCCTCGAAGCGATCAACGCGGCGTCGGCGCGGGAGAAGTCGATCCGGCATGGGCATCCCAGCACGCTGCACCTGTGGTGGGCGCGGCGGCCGTTGGCGGCGTGTCGGGCGGTGCTGTTTGCGCAGCTGGTGGATGACCCCTCCAGCCACCCGGATCAGTTCCCGACCGATGAGACAGTAGAGGTCGAACGCAAGCGTCTGTTCCAGATCATCGAAGAGCTGGTGAAATGGGAGAACTCGACCAACGAGGAAGTCTTAGAGCGCGCACGGGCAGAAATCCGGCGCAGCTGCGGCGGTGAGCTGCCGCCGGTCTATGACCCGTTCTCGGGTGGTGGGTCGATCCCGCTAGAGGCGCAGCGCCTTGGCCTGCCCGCCTATGGGTCGGACCTGAACCCGGTGGCGGTGATGATCGGCAAGGCGATGATCGAGATCCCGCCGAAGTTCAAGGACATGGAACCGATCCATCCGGGCATCAAGGACCGGTCGTTTTATCGCAATGCCGAAGGGCTCGCCGAGGATGTGAAATACTACGGCGAGTGGATGCGCGAGAAGGCATGGGAGCGCATCGGGCACCTCTATCCTGACGCCGAAACACCGGAAGCATATGGTGGCGGGCGCGCCCCGGTCATTGGATGGATTTGGTCCCGTACCGTTCCTAGCCCGGACCCTGCCTTCTCAGATGTTCAGGTGCCGATTGCCTCAAGCTTTCTGCTGAGCTTGAAGTCAGGGCGGACAGCTTGGCTTGAGCCCGTGGTAGATAGACAGACCAAATCGATATCGTTCAAGATTAGGGTGGGCGGTTCGAAGGCTGACCTCGAGAGCGCAAAGAGCGGAACAAAGGAAGCCCGTGGGGCGAACTTTCGCTGCATAATCTCAGGATCGGCGATTACCCCGAAATACGTTAAAGAGTGCGCGCGCAGCGGAAAGATGGGCCGCACCCTTCTTGCTGTTGTAGTGAGCGCAAAATCTGGACGTGCGTTCGCAGAGGCTACTTCTCAGCATGAGCATATTGCAGACTCGGTTCGCCCGAACTGGGAACCGGGAACGAAACTGCCAAATCACAGCCAGTATATCGGCGTTCTAGGATATGGCTACGAGACTTTCGGAGATCTATTCACGGATCGTCAGCTCGTTGCGCTCAACACATTTGCTGATTTACTCGAAGAAGTAAGATCTGAAATCAGGCAGAGTGACGATTATGCATCCGCAGTAGTCACGTATCTTGCCCTCGCGATAAGTCGGTTGGCAGACAGTTGCAACGCACACTGCCGCTGGGCTGCTGACAAAATTCAGTTGAAGAATATGTTTGGGCGCCAAGCTATTCCGATGACCTGGGACTATTTTGAAGCGAATCCGTTCTCTGGCACAGCCGGAGATTTTCTGGTTAGTGCGACCACTGTTTCGAAGGCCGTAGATCGATGGGTTGGCGGCGGCTCAGGAAAGATCGTCAATATTGATGCTCAGAGCGTCACCTACTCAAGTGATATGGTGATTTCTTCAGATCCGCCGTACTATGATAATATCCCTTACGCTGATCTTTCCGACTTTTTTTACGGCTGGTTGAGGCGGATGCTCCGGGAGATCTACCCTAGTATTTTCGGAACGATGGCGGTTCCGAAAATGGATGAACTCGTTGCTGACAGAATGCGACATAGCGGCACTAGTAATGCAGAACAGTTTTTCCTGTCCGGAATGACCGCAGCAGTCTCGAGAATGGCTCGCAGTTCAAGTGAAGCCTTTCCCGCCACAATATACTATGCATTTAAGCAGAGCGAGATCGCGCAAGAGGGAGTAAGCTCCACAGGTTGGGCGACTTTTTTGCAGGCAATAATTGACGCTGGCTACTCGGTCGTAGGCACGTGGCCGATGCGTACGGAAATGGCCAATAGGATGAGAGCTGCCGGTTCAAATGCTCTCGCTAACTCCGTCGTGCTCGTTTGTCGGAAGAAGGAAGAGATGGCCGAGACAATCACCCGTGCTGAGTTTACTCGTGCTTTGAAGCGCGAACTGCCACCAGCCATTGCCGAGCTTCAGGCTGCGAGCATCGCCCCGGCCGACATGCCGCAATCGGCTATCGGCCCCGGTATGGGCGTCTTCTCCCGATACGCGACAGTGCTAGAAGCTGACGACAGTCCGATGAGCGTTAAGACAGCCTTGCAGCTGATAAACTCTCAGCTGGATGAGTATTTGAACGACCTGCATGGCGAGTTCGATGCCGAGACGCGCTTTACTGCCACCTGGTTTCAACAGAACGGGTTCGACAAGGGTGTGTATGGCACCGCCAACAGCATCGCCACGGCGCGCGGCATCTCGGTCGAAAGCGTCAAGCACGCGGGGATCATCGAAAGCTCGGCCGGAAAGGTCCGCATCCTGAAGCGTGACGAGCTCGACCCCGACTGGGACCCCGAGACCGATGATCATTTCACGATCTGGGAGGCCTGCCAGCACCTGATCCGCGCGCTGGAAAATGACGGCGAATACGCGGCGGCAGAACTGCTGAAGAAGATTGGCAGCGAGCGCGCTGAGACGGTGAAGGATCTTGCCTACTACCTCTATGACGTCTGCGGCAACAAGCGCCAGGACGCGAAGGAGGCGACCTCCTACAACGGCCTGATCGCTGTCTGGACAGATTTGACCCGGCTGGCAGCCACGATTCGCGTGACCGACAAGAACCGCCAGACCCGCATGGATATTTGAAAGTGATATGAGATGGCAAAAAGTACGCGCCAATATGTGTTCGAGGGGATGGAGCATATGCAGAAGGGCCTTCAGCCCTTCGTGATGCAACGGCTCGAAGCGGGGATGGGCAAGGGATGGCCGCAGGACGTAATCTCGCGCTTCCCAGAGTGGCGACCGGAATCTAACGGCAAGTTCACCCTCGATACGCAGAAGCTTCTGAAGATCATGGAGCGCCTCTGGAACGAGGCGTTCCGCGACGTTCTGGACCGGACGCACCGCTCGATCGTCAACGAGCTGATCGACGTCCGCAACAAGCTCGCCCATGATGGCAAGTTCTCCTACGACGATGCGGAACGGGCGCTGGACAGCATGCGCCGCATCCTCGACGCAGTGAGCGCGGGGGACAGTGCCGACGAGATCGGCAAGATGCGGGAGTCGATCTTGCGGACCAAGTTCACCGAGCTTGCCCGGAACGAGGAGCGCAAAAAGAGCAGCTCCACAACGATTTCGACCGAGACCGTTTCGGGTCTACTGCCCTGGCGCGAAGTGGTGGAGCCGCATCAAGACGTGGCGACCGGCGAGTTCCAGCAGGCAGAGTTCGCGGCTGATCTGGCCAAAGTCCATAAGGGCACGGCGGCGCAGGAATACTGTGACCCGCGCGAGTTCTTCAGCCGAACCTATCTGACCGAAGGCCTGAGTGCCTTGCTCAAGGGGGCTGCAAAGCGCCTCTCCGGAGCCGGTGGCGATCCGGTCGTCGAGCTGCAAACTAATTTCGGCGGCGGCAAGACGCACTCGATGCTGGCGCTCTATCACATGGCCGGGCAAACCCGGGTCGGCGATCTGCCGGGCCTCGATCAGCTGCTTTCGCGCAACGGGCTGGATGTCCCTGCGAAGGTCAACCGCGCCGTTCTGGTCGGGACGTCGCGCGGGCCGCAGGACGTCATCACCTTGGAAGGCGGGCAGGTCATCAAGACGACTTGGGGCGAACTGGCATGGCAGCTTGGCGGTCAAGCTGGCTTCGACATGATTGCGGAGAATGATGCCCGCGGTATCGCGCCGGGATCGAACCTGCTGGAAGAGATCTTTAACAAGTTTTCGCCCTGTCTGATCCTGATCGACGAATGGGTCGCCTACCTTCGCCAGATCTACAAGGTCGAAGGACTGCCGTCCGGTTCGTTCGACGCGAACCTGTCCTTTGTCCAGGCGCTGACCGAGGCGGTGAAAGCCGCACCGCAAACGCTGTTGGTTGCCTCCCTGCCCGCCTCTCAGATCGAGGTCGGCGGTGAGGGTGGACAAGAAGCTCTGGCCCGTCTGAAGCAGACCTTCAGCCGTGTCGAAAGCTCTTGGCGGCCGGCATCGCAGGAAGAAAGCTATGAGATTGTCCGACGGCGCCTGTTCCGGGAAATTCCCGGTGACAAGTACCTGCACCGCGACAATACGCTGAAACAGTTCGCGAAGCTGTACAGAGAGAACCCGAACGACTTCCCGCAGGGCTGCGCCGACGAAGATTACCGCCGGAAGCTGGAGAAGGCCTATCCGATCCACCCGGACCTGTTCGATCAGCTTTACACCGCTTGGGGATCGCTTGAGAAATTCCAGCGGACACGCGGCGTGCTGCGTCTCATGGCCCAGGTCATCCACGAGCTTTGGATGTCCGGCGATCCTTCCGTCATGATCATGCCGGGCAGTGTGTCCATCAGCTCTGAACGCGTGGAGCCCGAACTTCTGCACTATCTAGACCCTTCGTGGCAGTCGATCATTGCTGGCGACATTGATGGCACATCTTCGACCCCGTACAGGGTCGACCAAGGCGCGCCGAACCTGAACCGCTACTCGGCTACGCGCCGCGTTGCCCGCACAGTATTCATGGGGACAGCCCCACTACACTCTCAGGAAAATAAGGGCCTCGACGACAAGCAGATCAATCTTGGCGTCGTGCAGCCCGGAGAGAAGATCGCAATCTTTGGCGACGCACTGCGCCGCCTGACCAACCAAGCCAAGTTCATGCACGGTGACCTTGGTCGGTATTGGTATTCGATGTCCGCGAGCCTGAACCGGGTAGCGGCAGATCGGGCGGGGCAACTCGAAGATGCCCTTGTCCTTGTCGAGATCGACAAGGCCCTTTCGACCTACATCAACGGCATTGCCGATCGAGGGAACTTCGATGCCGTTCAGGTCGCCCCCGACAGCTCCGCAGCCGTACCAGATGAGGCAGGCGGCGTCCGTGCCGTGGTTCTTGGCGTGGCGCATCCACACAGTGGCCGCGACAACTCGGAAGCGATGACGGAAGTGAAGGACATCCTGCTTCAACGTGGCTCAACGCCACGCGTCTATCGCAACACCTTGGTCTTCCTGGCTGCGGACGCCCGTCAGCTCGACAACCTGAAAGACGCCATGCGTTCTCTACTGGCATGGGATGGGATCATTCGCGATGCGAACAGCGGACGCCTGGATCTCAAGTCCAGCGAGATGTCTCTCGCTAAGGACAAGGCTCAGGAAGCCAAGGAGACCGTTCAAACGAGGCTCAAGGAAACATGGGCTTTCCTGATCTATCCTTATCAGGACAGCGCGCAAACCGACGTCGGCTTCTCATCGGCCCGCATTCCTGCCCAAGAAGGGCTCCTTAGCCGGGCGAGTAAGAAGCTTGTCAGTGAGGAAGCCCTTCTGCCCGAAATCGGCCCTGAACGTCTGAACCGCGATCTGGAGAAGTATATCTGGAATGATCGCGACCATCTGCACCTTAAGGACCTCTGGGAATACCTGAACCGGTATACCTACCTACCTAGACTGAAAGACCGAGATACTCTCATTCGGTGCGTGCGCTCCGCTGTCGGAGCCATGGTGCCAGGGCCGTTTGCATATGCTGAAATCTTCGAGGGTGCCCGCGGTGAATACCGCGGTCTTTCCATCGAAGGCGCTGGCGGCGCAGCCATCACCATCGACGCAGACAGCGTCATTATCCGACCCACTGTCGCCGAGGCGGCAAGAGCAAAGCAAGTGCCAGCTCAAGGAGAAGGAGCCAAGCCCACCTCTGGAACTTCTCCGGGCAAGCCTGTTCCGACTAGCCCGACCCAGGGTGAGCCGAACGATCCTACGGTGGACCCTGATAACCCGGAAACCGAGGCTCCGCACCACCCTACAAGGTTCCAAGGGGCGGTCCGGCTTTCCGCTGACCGCCCTGCCAGGGACATGGCTCAAATTGTCGAAGCAATTATTGAGCAATTGACCACTCTACCTGGCGCAGAGGTAACTCTCCAACTTGAAATTAATGCCGAGGTTCCGTCCGGTTTGGATCGATCAAAAGTCAGGACTTTGATCGAGAACGCGTCAACTTTAGGCTTTCTAGACAAGGCGATCTCCTAATCCTCTAGTCACCCCAATCCACATCGCAAAGCAATAACACTCCGTAGGTTTGAATTGGATACTCAATTCTCCCTACCCTCAAGGTCGCACCATGCCCGTAAATTTGGTTCGGGCATGGTGGCGCGATCGGACTCATTATTGTCCGGCTCAATTCCGCAAGCCAATTACTTTGGCTACTGCTGCCACAACCACAGAAACATCTACGCCCTCCAGCCGAACCCTAGCTGCACATCTCTAGGGAAAACTGGCGCTCATTATTGAGGCATAATGTTATCACTTCCCCTCTCCGTTCCCCTCGGCGAACAGGAACCAGCCTTCTCCTTCATGTCGCGCCTCGCGAGCCGGAATGGCTTGCCAACCAGTACCTTCGGCGCGGACTTCGAGCTTCCCTTCTCGAAGATCATTCAAGGCGATGAGTTGGTCTGCCAGCGTTTGGCAGAACTAGGTGGGGTAGCGCTCGATGCCCTTTTGGAGTGGACACCCATTCACCTAGGAGGTCGCGAACATTCGTTTCGTGGTGAAATCTTCCACGCTAAGAGCATTAAGCCCGTGGCCATCAGAGGCTGCCCTGCATGCCTTCGAGAGGACATGGCCAAGGACCCGTCCCCCTGGATGCCCCACATGCGCGCCGACTGGTTGCTGCGCCACCTCCGTGTTTGCACCGAGCATGAAATGCCGCTGGTCGACCTATGGGCCGATCCTGCTTCAACTGTCCGCTTCGACTTCGCTGCGCGTCTAGCTGAGATCCGAACGTCCCTCGAAGAGGGGGGGCTCGATGGTGAGCCGAGGGAGGCGAGCCTCTTCGAGCTATACGTGGCCGACCGGCTGCACGGTCAGCATAGCGGGAACTGGTTCGATGGCATCGATCTGCAGGCCGTCTGCGTCTTTTCCGAACTACTAGGGCGGGCCGCGGTACGTCTGGAGACCGGAGGACGAAACCGCGTTCATCCGGACGAGCTTTGGGCCGAAGCGGCAACGGGGTATGTGCTTTCGGCGGAAGGACCAGACCAAGTTCGCGACACGCTTGCTCGGCTGCAATCCAAGTTGGGAGCGCCCCGGCAGGGACCGAAGGGCGTCTTCGGCGACCTGTACGACAGGTTTGCGCATGAACTGACGTCCGAGCCTTACGGCGTTTTCAGGGGAATCATTCGCGACCATATCCTGGCAACCTGGCCGGTCGGCGCAGGAGACAACGTGATGGGGGAGCCCGTTCTCGAGCGTAGGCTCCATTCCGTTCGGACGGCTGCGGAGGAGGGCGGGATCGATGATCGCCGTCTGCGTAAACTTCTGCGCGAGCGAGGAATACTGACAGGCGCGGCCTTGAGCAGCACCGACGAATGGGCGGTGTTCGACGCCAAGGCGGTGAAGCCCATCATCGAAGAGCTCAATCGAATGGTGAGCGGGATCGAACTGCAGCAGCTGATGAATATCTCTCGGTCCCAATTCGAATCGCTCAGAGCAGATGGCTATCTGTCGCCGGCGATCGCGGCAGCAGGTGCGAAGCCTCTGTGGAAGGCCACCGATGCTCATCGCTTCGTTGCTGACCTCCTACGTGGCGCCGAAACAGTTCATGCAAAGATGCATGGCTGGCGTACGCTGCAAGAGGCCTGCCATCAGCTTCGGGTCCGCCCCGCCGAGATCATCGACCTAATCAAGAAAGGCGAGCTTCGTCGAATTGGCAGCTACTCGCAGGCCACAGGCTACGCCTCGATCCTGGTCGACCGAGACGAACTGCAAAGCAAGCTGAATATCGATCACGCTCCGGGCCTAACGCTCGAGGTGTTCGCCAAATCAGTCGGCCTCAAGCCCACGCAGATGACGCAGCTCGTTGCCTCCGGCCATATCCGAGCCACGAACGCTTCCAACCCCAAGCGAAAGGCGGTCCAGCCCTATATCACTGAGAGCGATCGCCGGTCCTTCGACGAGACTTTTGTCCCGCTCCGCCGCTTGTCGCTGGAGACTGGATGGCCATGGCAGAAGTTGCTGTCGCCTGCTTTCGGCCTGCTGGAGCGGAGATTCTTCGACGGCGAAACAAAGCACGAAAACCTCTTCTTGTGGACGGCCCTTGAACGCCACTTTCTATGCCATTGGCCTAAACGAGAATGACCCCGGCATGTCTGCCGGGGTCATCGTAGAAAGCACTTGACGTGTAACTCGCACGCTTATGCTTTCAATTCGCACTCATATGCCTTTCTGGCATACCTGCCAGAGGGGCATAAGAGTGCGAATCGAATAGGTTTCTCCGCCCGAACGTCCAATTTATCTATTTAATATCAATGCCGTACGAGGTATGATCTTTCATACGGGGTCATAAGCGTGCGAGCTGTTAGCAATTGCTTGCGAGAATTCGAGCGCAGCAGGG
>JACLAD010005689.1_pt1 | contig 16170 bp, 14 predicted proteins | sample 8027901 | NCBI WGS metagenome assembly JACLAD01 (sample SAMN15725071, study PRJNA655200) | protist metagenome | isolation source: fluorescence activated cell sorting (FACS) single amplified genomes of... | place: Spain: Blaines Bay Microbial Observatory, Mediterranean Sea | collected 2016-07-05 | reverse complement strand
CGCGCAGAGGAGGGGGATCCAGGATCGCACTGAGGGCCACACTAGGGTCCTGTAGCGTGCGCGGCGATGAGCACCCTGATCCTGATCCGCCACGGCCAGTCGGTGTGGAACGCCGAGAACCGCTTCACCGGCTGGGTGGACGTCCCCCTCTCCGAGACCGGGGAGGCCGAGGCCGACGCCGGCGGGGAGCGCCTGGCCGCGGAGGGGATCCGCGTCGACGTCGCGTACACCTCCGAGCTGCGGCGCGCGATCGAGACCGGCGAGCGCGTCCTCGCCGCGCTCGGCCAGCCCGATCTGGAGCAGATCCGGGCCTGGCAGCTGAACGAGCGGTTCTACGGGGCGCTGACCGGCCGGGACAAGGACCAGACGCGCGAGGAGTTCGGCGAGGAGCAGGTCCACGTCTGGCGGCGGTCCTACGACACGCCGCCGCCGGCCGGTGAGAGCCTGAAGGACACCTCCGAGCGCGTCATCCCCTACTTCGAGGAGGTCGTGGTCCCCGCGACCCGCGAGCACGACGTGGTGATGGTCTCCGCGCACGGCAACAGCCTGCGCGCGATCCTGAAGGAGCTCGACGGGGTCTCGGACTCCGAGATCCCCTCGATCGAGATCGCGACGGGCGTCCCCTACGTCTACGAGATGGCGGACGGCCGGGCCGTCGACAAGCGCATCCTCGAGGCCTAGGGCCCCGCCCTCACCCGCGGACGTCGCGGCGGTGGCGGTGGCCGCACGCGAGGCAGGTGTGCCAGAGGCCGTCCTCGTCCTCGGAGAGCACCGCGCCCCCGGCGCGGCACTCGGGGCAGCGCGCCGCGGAGGTCCAGATCCGCGGCGCCTCGCCCGCACCGTCCCACTCGACGTCGTCCCCTGCCCGCCGACGCAGGTCCGCGCGGAGGTGGAGGACCCACAGCGCCGCGAGCGCGGCGCCGCCGAGCAGCGCGACGGCGAGCAGCAGGGGGTCCATCGCGCCCGAGGGTAGGCCCGGCGGCGACGAGCGCGGGCGGGGCTGCCGCTAGCATCCCGCGGCGTGCGAACGATCACCGCCGCCGCCACGCCCATCCGCGACCTCGACGTCGACGTCCTCGCCGTCGGCGCCTTCAAGGGCGGGATCGAGGGGCCCGGCACGGCGGAGGCCCTCGCCCTGCTCGGCCTCGACGACCTGCCGGTCACGCCTGCGTTCCGGGGCGACGTCGGGCAGGTCCTGCGCCTCGCCGCGCCGGGCCAGCCGTTCCGCTCGCTCGTCCTCGTCGGGCTCGGCCGCATGGACGGCATCTCGCCCGCGGTGCTGCGGCGCGCGGCCGGCGACGTCGCCCGCGCCGCCCCGGCCGCCGGGACGATCGCGACGACCCTCGCCGAGGTCCACCCGACCCGGGCGGCGATCGAGGCGGTCGCCGACGGCCTGGCGCTCGGCTCCCACGTCGACCGGCGCTTCAAGGGCGCCGGATCCCCCGACGCCGCGGGCGACGAGGCCGGCGAGGGCGTCCTGCTGCTCCCCTCCTCCCTCCTCCGCGAGGCCGAGGCCGCGATCGAGCGGTCCGCCGTCACCTCCGCCGCGGTCGCGTTCGCCCGCGAGCTCGTCAACACCCCGCCCGGCCTGAAGACCCCCGTCGACCTCGCGGCGGCGGTCGCCGACCGCGCCCCCGCCGGGGTGGCCGTCGTCTCCCACGACGAGGGGTGGCTCGCCGAGCGGGGCTGCGGCGGGATCCTCGGCGTCGCGCGGGGCGCGGCGACGCCGCCGCGCCTGGTCGAGATGACCTACGAGCCGCCGAACCCGCTCGCCCACGTCGTCCTGGCCGGCAAGGGCATCACCTTCGACACCGGCGGGCTCAACCTGAAGCCGGGCGCGGGCATGATGACGATGAAGTCCGACATGGGCGGTGCGGCCGCGGTCGCCGGCGCCGTCATCGCCGCCGCGCAGCTCGGGGCGCGCGTGAAGGTCACCGGCCTGCTCGCGCTGGCGGAGAACGCGATCGGCGGCGACGCGCAGCGGCCGAGCGACGTCATCACGACCTTCGACGGGACGACGGTGGAGATCATCAACACCGACGCCGAGGGGCGGCTGGCCCTCGCCGACGCAATCGGCTACGGCGTGTCCCTCGAGCCCGACGCGATCGTCGACCTGGCCACCCTCACCGGCGCCGCGGTCGTCGCGCTCGGCCCCTCGATCGCCGGGCTGATGGGCGACGACGACGACCTGCTCGACGCGCTCGCCCTCGCCGCGGAGGACGCGGGCGAGCCCGTGTGGCACCTGCCCCTGCCCGAGGAGTACGACCGCTGGCTCGAGTCCCCGATCGCCGACGTCGACAACCTCGGCCGCGCGAGCGGGGCCGGGGCGCTGGTCGCCGGGCTGTTCCTCCGGCGCTTCGCCGGGGACGTGCCGTGGGCGCACCTCGACATCGCCGGACCGGCGTTCCGGTCCCCCGAGGACGCGGGTGGCCACCAGCCCGAGGGCGGCACCGGGTTCGGGGTCACGACGCTCGTCCACTTCCTCCAGGCCCAGGGCGGCTGACGGGTGGCCGGCGGCGCCGGCGGATAGGGGGTGGCCGTGAGGAGCCCAGCCGAGGAGCCGTCCGACGACCTCTTCCGGCTCGCCTTCCTCCTGGCCCCCGGCGCGGCGGCGGTCGTCGACCTCGACGGCCGGCTGCTCGCCGTGAACCGGCGGTTCTCCGAGCTGCTCCAGACCGACGAGGCGTCCCTCGTGGGGATCCCCTGGCGGTCCTTCGTCGACGCCGCGGACACCCGGGCCTTCGACGAGGTCGTCGCCGGGCTGACCCGCGGCGAGCTCGACGAGGGGGGCGGTGAGGTCCGGCTGCGGACGGCCGGCGGCCGGGTGCTCCACGCGCAGGTCTCCGGCGCCGCCCTCCGCGACCCCGCCACCGGGCGGGTCAGGTGGGTCGTCGCGCAGGTCAGCGACGTCTCCCCGGACCGCCGCGCCCGCCGGGAGCTGGTGCACCGCGCCACGCACGACCCCCTCACCGGCCTGCCGAACCGCAGCCACCTCATCGCGACGCTGGAGGAGGCCCTCGCGAGCGCCCGGGGCGGTGGCGCCGACGTCGCCGTGCTCTTCTGCGACCTCGACCGGTTCAAGCGGGTCAACGACTCCCTCGGCCACGCCGGCGGCGACCGGCTGCTCGTGGAGGTCGCGCGGCTCCTCGCGGGCGCGGTCGGGCCGGGCGAGACCGTCGGCCGCCTCGGCGGCGACGAGTTCCTCGTCGTCGCGCCGGTCGCCGACCACCGCGCGGTCGAGGAGCTGCTCGGCCGCCTGCGCCGGGCCACGGCGGCACCCGTCCGCGTCGACGAGCACCCGTTCGTCCCGTCGCTCTCCATCGGCCTCGTCGTGTCCGACGGGGCTGCGGCGGCCACGGACGTGATCGAGCAGGCGGACACGGCGATGTACGAGGCGAAGGAGCGCGGGCGCGGCAGGACCGAGGAGTACGACGACCAGCTCCGCGCCCGGGCCGCCGAGCGGCTGCAGCTCGAGACCGAGCTGCGGCGCGGGATCGGGCTGGGCGAGCTGCGCCTCCACCACCAGCCGATCGTCGACCTCGCCGACCGCACGGTCCTCGGCCGCGAGGCACTGGTCCGGTGGGCGCACCCCGACCACGGTCTCCTCGCGCCCGCCGCCTTCCTCGACGTCGCGGGCGACGCCGGGCTGCTCGGCGCGATCGGGAGCTGGGTCCTCGAGCGGGCGACGCGGGAGGCCGTCGCCCTCCGCGACCGCCACGGCCCCGCGAAGGTCGGCATCAACGTGGCGGCCGGGCAGCTCGAGCACCCCGACCTGCGCGGCGAGGTCGAGCGGGCGCTCGAGGCGAGCGGCCTGCCCTCCGCCGCACTCGTCCTCGAGCTGACCGAGACCGCGATGCTGCACGCGACGCCCCGGATGCTGGCCGAGGTCCGCGCCCTCTCCTCGACGGGCGTGAGCCTCGCCATCGACGACTTCGGGACCGGGTACTCGTCGCTCACCTACCTCCGGACGCTGCCCGTCGACATCGTCAAGATCGACCGGTCCTTCGTCGCGGAGATCACGACCGACCGCAGCCGCGTCGTCATCGTCGACGCGCTGCTGCGCCTCGGCGCCTCGCTGGGCATCGACGTGGTCGTCGAGGGCATCGAGACCGACGAGCAGCTCGAGCTGCTCACCGACCTGGGGGCGACGATGGGGCAGGGCCACCTCCTCGGTCGACCCGCGCCGCTCGACGTGCCGGACCCGTCGCCGGCGACGCCGACCCCGGCGCCGGGCGACTAGCCCCCGCGCCTACTCGGCGATCTCCTCGAGCGGGGGGCAGGCGCACACGAGGTTCTTGTCCCCGTGGGCGTTGTCGATCCGGCTGACCGGCGGGAAGTACTTCGACGCGTGCTGGGACGCCCCGAGGGGGAGCGCCGCCCGGTCGCGGGAGTAGGGCCGGTCCCAGTCGGCGACCAGCAGGTCCGCGGCGGTGTGGGGGGCGCGGGCGAGGACGGAGTCGGCGTGGGCGACCTCGCCCCGCTCGACCTCCGCGATCTCCTCGCGGATCCGCAGCATCGCGTCGACGAAGCGGTCGAGCTCGGCGAGCGGCTCGGACTCGGTCGGCTCGACCATGAGCGTCCCCGCCACCGGCCAGGACATGGTCGGCGCGTGGAAGCCGTAGTCGATCAGGCGCTTGGCGATGTCCTCGCCGGTCACGCCCGTCGCCTTCGTGATCGGCCGGATGTCGAGGATGCACTCGTGCGCGACGGTCCCCTCGGCCCCGGTGTAGAGCACGTCGTAGGCGTCGGCGAGCCGTGCGGCGAGGTAGTTCGCGCTGAGGATCGCGGTGCGGGTCGCCTCGGTCAGGCCGTCGGCGCCCATCATCGCGATGTACGCCCACGGGATCGCGAGGATCCCCGCCGAGCCGTGCGGCGCGGCGGCGACCGACCCGCCCTCGGCCTTCCCGGGCAGGAACGGCGCGAGGTGCGCCCGCGCCGCGACCGGGCCGACGCCCGGGCCGCCCCCGCCGTGGGGGATGCAGAACGTCTTGTGCAGGTTGAGGTGGCTCACGTCCGCGCCGAAGCGGCCGGGCTGGGCCAGGCCGACGAGGGCGTTGAGGTTCGCCCCGTCGAGGTAGACCTGCCCGCCGTGGTCGTGGATCGTCGCGCACAGGTCGCGGACGCCGGTCTCGAACACCCCGTGGGTCGACGGGTAGGTGATCATCGTCGCGGCGAGGTGGTCGGCGTGCTCGGCGGCCTTCGCGGCCAGGTCGTCGAGGTCGACGTTCCCGTCGGGGTCGCAGCGGACGACGACGACGCGCATGCCGGCCATCACCGCGGACGCCCCGTTCGTCCCGTGCGCGGAGGAGGGGATCAGGCAGACGTCGCGGTGCCCCTCCCCGCGCGAGCCGTGGTAGCCGCGGATGGCCAGCAGGCCCGCGAGCTCGCCCTGGGCACCGGAGTTCGGCTGCAGGCTGACCGCGTCGTACCCGGTGATGTCGGCGAGCCACGCCTCGAGGTCGGTGACGAGCTGGCGCGACCCGGCGGTCGCGTCGTCGGGGGCGAAGGGGTGGACGTCGGTGAAGGCGGGCCAGGAGATCGCCGCCATCTCCGCGGCGGCGTTCAGCTTCATCGTGCACGAGCCGAGCGGGATCATCGTCCGGTCGAGCGCGAGGTCCTTGTCCGCGAGCGAGCGGAGGTAGCGCATCATCGCCGTCTCCGACCGGTGGGCGTGGAAGACGGGGTGGGTGAGGAAGGGCGTCGAGCGCCGCTGGGCCGCGGCGAGGGACGGCGCCCGGGTGCCGGCGCCCTCGACGCACTCGACGCCGAACGCGGCGCACACGTCCCGCAGGGTGTCGAGCGTCGACGTCTCGTCGAAGGACACCCCGACGTGGTCCTCGTCGATGCGGCGGAGGAGGTAGCCGGCGTCCCGCGCGGCGGCGGCGACCGCGTCGGCGCGGCCCGGCACCGCGACGGTGAGGGTGTCGAAGAACTCCGCGGTGACGACCGTCACGTCGCCGGCGACGAGGGACTGGTGCAGCCCGGCGGTCAGCGCGCGGACCCGCTCGGCGATCGCGGTGAGGCCCTCGGGCCCGTGGTAGGCCGCGTAGAGGCCCGCCACGTTCGCGAGCAGCACCTGGGCGGTGCAGATGTTCGACGTGGCCTTCTCGCGGCGGATGTGCTGCTCGCGGGTCTGCAGGGCGAGGCGGTGGGCCGTCCGGCCCTCGGTGTCGACGCTCACGCCGACCAGGCGGCCGGGCAGCATGCGCGCGTGGTCCTCCGACGTCGCGATGTAGCCGGCATGGGGGCCGCCGTACCACATGGGCACGCCGAAGCGCTGGGCGGACCCGACCACGACGTCGGCGCCGACCTCGCCGGGCGCGCTCAGCAGGGTGAGGGCGAGCAGGGCGGGGGCGACGACGGCCATCCCGCCGGCCTCGTGGGCCTTCTCGACGACCCCGCGGAGGTCGCGGACCTCCCCCGAGGAGCTCGGGTACTGCACGAGCAGCCCGACGCACGCGGGCAGCGGCTCGTCCCAGGCCTCGACCTCGGCGACCTTCACGCCGAGCGGCTCGGCGCGGGTGCGGAGCACGTCGAGGGTCTGGGGGTGGACGTCGGCGTCGACGCAGAACACCGCCTCGCCGTCCGCCGGCTCGCGGCGGGTCCGCCGCTCGTGGACGCGCACCGCCATCGTCATGGCCTCGGCGGCGGCGGTGGCCTCGTCGAGCAGGGACGCGTTCGACAGGGGCAGGCCCGTCAGGTCGGCCACCATCGTCTGGAAGTTCAGCAGCGCCTCGAGGCGGCCCTGGGAGATCTCGGGCTGGTACGGCGTGTAGGCGGTGTACCAGGCCGGGTCCTCGAGGACGTTGCGCAGCAGCACCTGGGGGGTGTGGGTGCCGTGGTAGCCCTGCCCGATGAGGCTCGTCAGCGGGGTGTTCCGGTCCGCGATGGCCCGCAGGGCGGCGAGCGCCTCCTCCTCGGTGGCGGCCCCCTCGAGGCCGGTCAGGGCGAGCGGCTCGCCCTGGCGGATCGCGTCGGGGACGCACGCGTCGACGAGGTCGTCGACGGAGTCGCGGCCGATCGCGGCGAGCATCGTCGCGACGTCGTCGGGCGCGGGGCCGATGTGGCGGGTCGTGAAGGGGTGGGCGGTCACCGGGGGGTCCTCTCGGGCCGGGGCAGTGCGAGGTGCTGCACCCCCGCTGTTCGGTGGCCTGAGAGCTTCACCGCCTGGACGGCTTTCCCCTTCGGCGCCCCTCGCGGGGCTCTTCAGCGTGCGCCGGCCGATCGCGGTCCGGGTGCCTGAGAGATTCCGGGGCGGTTGCTCCTTCGGCGGCCACCTGCTGGACGCCTGTCGGCGGCCACCGAGGTGACGCTCTCCCGCGCGGCTGTCACTGGCGCTGCCCCGACCCTAGCGCGTCACGCGGGCTGGCACGAGGGGCAGGCCCACACGGTCCGCGACCGGGGGGTCCAGGCGCGGATCGGCGTCCCGCAGCGGTGGCAGGGCCGGTCCGCGCGCTTGTAGACGTAGCGCTGCTCGCCGCGCCGCAGGTCGCTGCGCCGCCGCCGGCCGACGTCCTCGGGCTCGACGGTGACGATCCGGCCCGACCGCTCGCCGAGGCGCAGCAGGTGGACCGCGTCGTCCCAGATGGCCTGGGCGGCGGGCTCGCCGAGCTCCTTCGCGGGCACGTCGGGGTGGATGCCCGCGCGGAACAGCAGCTCGGCCCGGTAGACGTTGCCGATGCCCGCGATCGCCTTCTGGTCGAGCAGCGCCTCGCAGACCGGCGTCGAGCGGCGTCGCAGCGCCGCGGCGAACCGCGCCGGATCCGCGCGCGGGTCGAGCGGGTCGGGTCCCAGCCGGTCGCGGACCGCCTCGACGCCGTCGGGGTCGGTGAGCTCGACGGTCGTCGCGCCGGCCAGGTAGATCGTCGTGCCGCCCCCCTCCCCCTCGACGACGCGCAGGGCGAGGCGCGTCCCGTCGGTCGGGGGCGGCGGGTCGTCGACGAAGGTGCGGAAGCGCCCGAAGAGCCCCAGGTGGACGTGGAGGACGTCGCCGGTGGGGGTCCCCCCCGCGTCGCCCCAGGTGTAGAAGAGGTGCTTGCCGACCGCGTCGATCGCGAGGACGCGGCCGCCGTCGAGCCGCGCGGCGCCGTCGACGAAGCGCCCCTGCGGCGACCACGCGGCCACCCGCCGGTCGACGAGGTGGCGGCGCTGGAGCCGCGCGTGGCGGTGGATGGTGTGACCCTCGGGCATCGCCGGGTGGTGTACCCGCTCAGGTGATGTTGCGCTCCGCGGCCCACCGCGACAGCTCGTGGCGGTTCGACAGCTGCAGCTTGCGCAGCACGTTCGAGGCGTGGGTCTCGACGGTCTTCGGGCTGATGACGAGCTGCTCGGCGATCTCGGCGTAGGTGTAGCCGCGGGCGAGGTGCTGCAGCACCTCGCGCTCGCGGGGCGTCAGCTGCCCGAGCTCGGCGTCGACCTGCACGACGGGGATGGCGGCGAAGGCGTCCAGCACGTAGCCGGCCAGCTGGGGGGAGAAGTAGGCGTCCCCCGCCGCGATCCGCCGGATCGCCGCGACGAGCTCCTCCGGGGGGACGGTCTTCGTGACGTAGCCGCGGGCGCCGGCCCGGATGATGGCCACGACGTCGTCGGCGGCGTCCGAGGCGGACAGCGCGAGGAACTCGACGTCGTCGGCCCCGCCGCGCCGGACGCCCTCGATCACGGCCGCGCCGCCGCCGTCGGGCATGTGCACGTCGAGCAGCACCACCTCGGGCCGCGAGTCGAGGATCGCCGTGACGGCCTCGGCGACGGTGCCGGCCTCGGCGGCGATCCAGACGTCGCGGGCGATCTCGCTGCGCAGCCCGGACCGGAAGATGCGGTGGTCGTCGACGACGACGACCTTCAGGCGCTCGCTCACGGGGTGGTCCTCTCCTCGACGTCGACGCGCAGCTCCACCTCGGTGCCGCGGCCCGGCGCGGACCGGATGCTCGCCGTCCCGCCGGCGCGGCGCACGCGTCCGCGGATCGACCCGTCGACGCCGTGCCGGTCGTCGCCGACCGCGTCCGGGTCGAACCCGACGCCCCGGTCGCGGACGAAGACCGCCAGGCCGTCCGCGCCGACCTCGGCGTAGACGTCGACGGCGTGGACGCCCGCGTGGACGGCGGCGTTGACCATCGCCTCCCGGGCGGCGCGCAGGGCGGCGTCGGCGGGCGACCCCTCGGGGGCCGGCAGGCGCGCGGCCTCGCCGGCGACCACGACGCGGACGGCGACGCCGTGGCGCCCCTCGACGTCCTCGGCCGCCCGCTCGAGCGCGGGGCCCAGCGCGGGCGCCCCCCCGCCGGCGGGCGCCCCGGGGAACAGCCACTCGCGCAGCTCGCGCTCCTGGCGCCGGGCCAGCGTGCGCACCCGGCCGGGGTCGTCGGCCTGCCGCTGGACGAGCGCGAGGGTCTGCAGCACCGAGTCGTGCAGGTGCGCGGCGGTCGTCGCGCGCTCCTCGGCGACGGCGAGCGCGGCCTCGGCGGTGCGGGCGCGCTGCTCGGACCCGCGCAGCAGGCCCAGGGCGAGCCAGAGGGCCACCGCGCCGAGCGCGTAGAAGAGCAGCGTCGACGTGGTCTCCCCCACGTCGTCGAGCGTGCCGAGCGGGACCGTCGTGGCCGCGACGAGCACCGCCGCGGCGACCACGACGCCCCGCCGGCCCGCGAGGGCCAGCCCCAGGACGAGGGAGGCGAAGGGGTAGCCGCCGGTGTAGGTGACCGCCTCGCCGGCGAGGGGCGGCATGACGACGGCGACGACCACGACGGCGAGGTCGAGGCCGAGCAGCAGCCAGGCGCGCGCGCTGCCGGGGGCCTGCCGGCCGGCCAGTCGGACCGCGATCGCCCACGCGACGCAGCCGACGGTCACCGAGATCGCCAGCGCCGGCCGCTCGATCCGCCCCTCCAGCCCGTAGACCGCCACCAGGACGACCATCCACACCGCGCCGATGGCGCGCAGGACCTGGGCCACGAGCCCGAGCGCGGCGTCCACGGAAGATCCCACGCCCCCGATGGTGCCCGAGGACCGCGTCGAGGGCGATGCAGGTGACCGTCGCGGAGGCACATCGCGGCCCCGACGGCAACCGGAGCGCTGTTGGGTGCCCTCGCGGGTCGTGTGCAACACTCTGGGGAGACGCCGAGCCGCGTGCGATCCGCACGCCCGGCCGCAATCCGCCCCGCCGCGTCCGCCCCTCGCGGACCGCCGCACCACCGGGGCGCCGAACCCGTCCCCTCCTAGGAGAAGCTCCACCGATGAGGTCACCGCTCCCACGGTCCGCCCGGACCGGACGCGAGCAGGCGCACGCCACCCCGGCGCGGACACGCGCCTTCCTGGCGATCGCCGCCGTCAGCGCCTTCCTGGCGGGCTGCTCGTCGGACCTCGACGGGTCCCCGACGTCGAACATCCCGGGCCCCGACCCCGAGCGGGCGCTCCCCGCGGACGCGCTGAACCCGCTCGGCCCCGTCGCCCGGCAGCAGGACCAGCTGTGGGACATCGCCTACCCGATCGCCATCGGCGTGTTCGTGCTGGTCTTCGGCGGCCTCGCGTTCATCCTCCTGCGGTTCCGCGACAAGGGCCAGGACGAGCTGCCGAAGCAGACGCACGGCAACACCCGGCTCGAGATCGCCTGGACCCTCGCGCCGGCGGTCATCCTCATCTTCATCGCCGTCCCGACCGTCCGGACGATCTTCGACCTCGCCGACGAGCCCGCCGCGGACGCCCTGATGGTCGACGTGGTCGGCAAGCAGTACTGGTGGCAGTTCGAGTACACCAACGAGGGCGAGGGCTTCTACACCGCGTCCGAGCTGCACATCCCGACCGGCCGCGAGGTCTTCATCACCCTCGACGGCACCGAGCCGGGCGACCCGCAGATCTACCAGACCAGCCCGCCGGTGTTGCACTCGTTCTGGGTGCCGTCGCTGGCCGGGAAGCGCGACTGGGTGCCGGGCACGACCCGGACCATGCGGATCCAGGCCGACGAGCCCGGGGTCTACCCGGGCAACTGCGCGGAGTTCTGCGGCCTCAGCCACGCGAACATGCGCTTCACCGTCATCGCCCACGAGCCCGACGACTACGCGGCGTGGGCTGCGGACCAGCAGGAGCCGGCGCAGAGCCCCGAGGGCGAGCTCGCCCAGCGGGGTGAGGAGGTCTTCGCGACCTGCCTCGCCTGCCACGCCGTGGACGGCCACCCCGCCCAGGCGACCGACGAGTCCGGCATCGCGCGCTTCGGGCCGAGCCTGACCCACTTCGCCCAGCGCGAGGCCTTCGCCGGCTACATCTACGACTCGCCCTTCGGCGACTCCGTCGAGGACGAGGAGGAGGCGATGGAGAACCTCCGCCAGTGGATCCGCGACCCGCAGAGCCTCAAGCCCGGCGCCCAGATGATCCCGTACTCGGAGGCCGACCTGCCCGACGAGGACCTCGACGCCCTGCTCGCCTACCTCGGCACCCTGGAGTAGCGCCATGACCGCGATTGCAGAGAACCCCTCCACCAGCACGACGCCGCGACGCCGTGGCGTCTTCCGCCGCCCGACCGGCAGCTCCGGCGTGACGGGCTGGCTGACGACGGTCGACCACAAGCGGATCGGCATCATCTACGCCATCGGCTCGCTGGCCTTCTTCGTCGTCGGCGGCCTCGAGGCGCTGCTGATCCGCGCCCAGCTCGCCCAGCCCGACGGCGAGGTGCTGAGCGCGGACCTGTACAACCAGGTCTTCACGATGCACGGCCTGACGATGATCTTCTTCGTCGTCATGCCGCTGGGCGCGGCCTTCATCAACTACCTGCTGCCGCTCCAGATCGGCGCGCGCGACGTCGCGTTCCCCCGCATCAACGCGCTCAGCCTGTGGGTGTGGGTCGCCGCCGGCCTCTTCATGTACTCCGGCGTCTTCCTCGAGGGCCTCCCCAACAACTCCTGGGTGTCCTACTTCCCCCAGGCGCTCGTCGGGCCCGACCCGGGCGGTCTCACGCTCGGCGCGGACATCGAGGCCATCCAGCAGTCCCGGACGCTCATCTACTCGATGGGCCTGCAGATCGCGGGCATCGCCTCGCTGGCGTCCTCGGTCAACTTCATCGTGACCGTGCTCAACATGCGGGCCCCCGGCATGACGATGATGCGGCTGCCGGTGTTCTCCTGGATGAGCTTCGTCGTCGCGTTCCTGCTGCTCTTCGCCATGCCCGTCATCGGCATCGCCCTGTGGCAGATGATGTTCGAGGTCCGCTGGGGCGCGAACTTCTTCAACCCGCTGACGGGTGGCGACCCCGTGCTGTGGCAGCACATGTTCTGGCTCTTCGGGCACCCGGAGGTCTACATCATGATCCTCCCGGCCTTCGGGATCGTGAGCGAGATCCTGCCGACGTTCTCCCGCAAGCCGCTCTTCGGCTACTCCGCGATCGTCTTCAGCGGCATCGCCATCGGCTTCCTCGGCTGGGGCGTGTGGGCCCACCACATGTTCACCGCCGGCCTCGGCCCCGTCGCCGACACCGCCTTCGGCCTGACGACGATGTTCATCGCGGTGCCGACCGGCATCAAGATCTTCAACTGGATGGGGACGATGTGGGGCGGCCAGCTCCGCTTCCCCACCCCGATGCTGTTCTCGATCGGCCTCGTCGCGATGTTCACCATCGGCGGCCTGTCGGGCGTGACGCACTCCCTCGTCCCCCACGACACCCAGCAGCACGACACCTACTACGTCGTCGCCCACTTCCACTACGTTCTCTTCGGCGGCGCCCTGTTCGGCCTCTTCGCCGGGATCTACTACTGGTTCCCGAAGGCCTTCGGCCACCTGCTCAACGAGCGGCTCGGGAAGCTGCACTTCTGGCTGTTCCTGATCGGCTTCAACCTCACCTTCGGCCCGATGCACTTCCTCGGCCTGAACGGCATGCCGCGGCGCTACTACACCTACGCCGACGGCATGGGCTGGAACTTCTGGAACGCCGTGGTCGGCGTCGGCGCCCTGATCATCGCCCTCGGCCTGCTGGTCTTCTTCGCCAACGTCTTCGTCTCGCGGAACAACCCGAAGGCCGGCGCCGACCCGTGGGACGCGCGGAGCCTCGAGTGGATCACCTCCTCCCCGCCCCCGGTCCACAACTTCGACGACATCCCGGTCGTCAGCGACCGCGACGAGCTGTGGTACCGCAAGTACGCCGGTTCCGAGGGCGGCTCCCCCGTCCGCGTGCCCGTCGGCGGGTCGGACGTCGAGAACCCGGGCGGTCCGTACGGCGACAAGGTGAGCGGCAAGACCGCGAAGGAGCTCGGCATCCACATGCCCGATCCCTCCTGGTTCCCGCTCACCCTCGCCATCGGCCTGCCGGTCGCCGCCTACGGCGTCTTCTTCGACGGCCCCCTGCAGATCGCCCTCTTCGCCGTCGGTGGGATCCTCATCTTCGGCTCGATGCTCGGCTGGGCCCTCGAGCCCAGCGCGGAGGACCACCACTGATGTCAGCGACCGACGCACCCGCGGTGGCCGAGGACCACGGCCACCAGACGAACCTCGGGATCACGAACGAGAAGCTCGGCATGTGGACCTTCATCGGGTCCGAGTGCCTCTTCTTCGGCGCGATGATCGCGACGTACCTGCTGTACCTGAACCGGACCGGCGACGGGCTCACCGCCTTCGACGTGTTCGACATCCCGTTCACGTCGGCGTCGACGTTCATCCTGCTGATGAGCTCGCTCGGCATGGTGCTCGCGCTCGACAGCCTCCAGCGCGACGACATGCGGGCGTTCCAGACCTGGACCCTCACGACGGCCCTGCTCGGCATGGTCTTCCTGTCCGGGCAGGTGTACGAGTTCACGTTCTTCGTCGAGGAGGGCTTCAAGCTCGACACCTCGCCGTTCTCCTCGGCGTTCTTCGTCCTCACCGGCTTCCACGGCGTCCACGTCACGATCGGCGTGGTCATGCTGCTCGCGCTGTGGGCCCTCAGCCTCCGGGGCGGCATCACCCGCGGCGAGCACACCGAGACCGTCGAGCTGGTCGGCCTGTACTGGCACTTCGTCGACATCGTGTGGATCGTGATCTTCACCGTCGTCTACCTCATCCCCGTCGGGTAGGGAGCAACCGCCATGGCGACCACCACCGAGACGCCCTCCACCGAGGAGGAGCGCCACGACCACCCGGACCGCTCCACGTACATCCAGATCGCCGCGTTCCTGGCGATCATGACGACCCTCGAGGTCCTGCTGTACGTGTTCCGCGAGTCCCTGGGCCGGGCCATCACGACCCCCTCGCTGATCATCCTCACGGTCGGCAAGTTCGTGCTGGTCGGCCTGTGGTTCATGCACCTCCGCTTCGACCACCCGATCCTCCGCCGGCTGTTCCTCGGCGGGCTGATCCTCGCCGCGGTGATCTTCGCCGCCGTCGCCGCGGACTGGTTCCTCGGGGACGTCCCCACCGGCCAGGGGTTCTAGGCCGCCGTGGACATGGGCGACCCGAGCGCCGCCGGACCGGCGTTCACGATCCACCCCGAGGCCTGGCTGCTGACGCTGGTCCTCGTGGGCGGCTACGCGTACCTGCGCAGCGCCTGGGGTCCGACGATGGCGCCCGCGCACCTCGCCCGCACCGGGTGGGCGACGCGCAACCAGAAGGCGCTGTTCTACCTCGGGGCGGTCGTGTTCTGGCTGGGCACGGCCTGGCCGATCCACGACCTCGGCGAGGACTACCTCTACAGCGCCCACATGGTGCAGCACCTGCTGTACCAGCTCGTGGCCGCGCCCCTGCTGCTGCTCGGCACGCCCGCGTGGCTGCTTCGCGCGATGCTCCGCCCCCGCTGGCTCTCCGCCGCGGTGCGGACCGCGACCTCCCCGCTGGTCGCCCTCATCGTGGTGAACGCCTTCGTCGCGGTCGCCCACACGCCGTTCTTCGTCGAGGCGACGGTGTCGAACGGCCTGTTCCACCTCGCGACCCACGTCGTGTGGGTGCTCATCGGGCTGATCATGTGGTGGCCGGTCCTGTCGCCGCTGCCCGAGCTGCCCCACTTCTCCTACCTGGCGCGCATGGCCTACATGTTCAGCCACTCGATCGTGCCCACGGTGCCCGCGTCGTTCCTCACGTTCGCGCGCTCCCCCATCTACCCGTCCTACGAGACCGCACCGCGCCTGGCGGAGTGGCTCACCCCGCTCGTCGACCTCCAGATCGCGGGCCTGCTGATGAAGATCGGCGGCGGCCTCCTCATGTGGTCCGTCATCACCGTCCTCTTCTTCATGTGGTCCAAGGAGGAGCGCACCGGCGGGCCCGACGTCCTGTACTGGCGCGACTACGCCGGTACCGATCAGATCCCGGAGCTCACCTCCCGATGAACGAGAACTTCCGCCGTCGCGTCTTCACGCCGATCGTCATGCCCCTCACGATCCTGGGGGTCATCCTGGTCTTCGCGCTGAGCCTCTCGCGGATCCTCCTCGCGGTCCCCGAGTCGATGTCGGTGCTGATCGCCGTCGTCGTCGCCGCCTACGTCATGGTCGTCGCGTTCGTCGTCGAGCGCGCCGGGTCCATCTCCGCCCCCGCCGTCGGCGTCGCGCTGGTGGTCGGGATGGTCGCGCTGGTGGGCGGCGGCAGCGTCGCCGCGTCCGTCGGCATCCGCGAGATCGAGCACCACGGCGAGGAGGGCGAGGGCGCCGGCGCCGAGGGCGGCGAGGCCGTCGCGGAGATCCCGGACGGGGCCGCGGTGTTCGAGACCGCGGGGAACCTCGAGTACACCGCCGCACCGGACTCGATCCCCGCCGGCGAGGCCACCATCGCGATCGACAACCCCACCGGGCTGCCGCACAACGTCGCCTTCGAGGGGGTCCAGAACGACGGCGTGATCGTCGAGGCCACCGGCGGCGTCGACGTGGGGACCGTCAGCCTCGAGCCGGGCGACTACACCTACTTCTGCACCGTCGCCGGCCACCGCGCCGCCGGCATGGAGGGGACCGTCACGGTCCAGTGACGCGGCGGCGGCGCACGACACGATCCCGTCACACGCGCGCCGTACCCTCGTCCCCATGAAGCCGTCCATCCCGACGTTCGACGTCGACGACTGGTTCGCCCGGCGCACCTTCGACGCGGACGCCCTCGACCTGGACCAGCTGGCGGAGACCAAGGCGGGGGCGGGCACGTCGGTCTCGGTCGTGCTCCCCGCCTACGACGAGGCGGCCACGATCGGCGGCGTGATCCGGTCGGTCATGTCGCTCGCGGGCAAGCTCGTCGACGAGGTCGTCGTCCTGG
>JACLAD010003326.1_pt1 | contig 16177 bp, 14 predicted proteins | sample 8027901 | NCBI WGS metagenome assembly JACLAD01 (sample SAMN15725071, study PRJNA655200) | protist metagenome | isolation source: fluorescence activated cell sorting (FACS) single amplified genomes of... | place: Spain: Blaines Bay Microbial Observatory, Mediterranean Sea | collected 2016-07-05 | reverse complement strand
ATCAGAAATAGACTTGTGCTGGAAGCCCATAAGCGTGATCGGCCGCCCAACCTAAGCGCTGTTTAGGATTAAACAGAAAGCCTCAATGAAAGCGCATGTTCTTTCACCGCACAAAAATGGAGAAAAAAATGTTTGTGTCTTTTACCGATTGAGAATTTGACGAGAATGTCGACAATGCAGTTGAAGCCGCCAAAGGTTTCTGGCCTGAGAGGAAAAAGTATGGCGCAGTGAACATACGTGCCACCGTCATTGGAAAAAATACGATCAGAACCATGACGCTTTGGAACGATCCCAAAATGTTGGAAGCAAATATTGATGAAATTAGAGCCGCAGCTGGTTCTGCAGTTGGCATGTCGTTGACAGGAGGTATGACTGATCCGCTTGATGTCGAACTTGATTAATTAGGAATAAAAAATGTCGGATAGTGTTTGCACCACGACAAATCGTGATCTGCGTCAAAGGCTTGAAAACTAAAGAGCACGCGACTTATATTGGGATTTTACGATTGCAATAGGAACTAATTTGGCAACGCTTTTTATCATTTCACAGGGCGGGGATTTACCATCACTGGCGATATCCACAATGATATTGGCAACATTCGTCTTTGTCATGACCAATTCTTTTGATTGCATGGATGACCTTAAAGCGAATGGGGATGATATGGATGCAGAGGAAGCTGCCACGAACTTTGGATCGAAGTTTCGCAAAGCACCTTGAGGCATGTTTAAAACTGCTATAACTATCTTATTTGAAGCAATTGCATTCACCCAGCTCGACGCCATTTGGGGCATTTTCTAATGAATAAACGGGCTGAACGACCAGCCCTTAAACGCCTATATGTTTAAATGCCATTCTGGCCCCACCCTCCAGCTTAACTTATTCCTAAATTCTGTGCGGATCACAGGCCGTTTGATCTGGCAAAATTAATGAGATCGCCGCCAGCTGACGCCAAAAGTGATCCAAATGTTATACGCAGTCGTATTAAAATTATATTATGACAGAACGTATGAGTAAAAGCCAAGGTCAACTTCTTTTCCCAGATTTAATTCAGACGTCAAATAACCCACAACCTCACTGGAATTAGAGAAGCCTTAGTCACAACTCAAGAAGAAGGTTTGGTGGAGTTTTATAATCAGCTGACATCTATCTGCAGGCCGCAACGTTAGCCAACTGACGCTATAAAATCTTGATAAGTACTAAGGCTCTGTTTAACGTAGAGATCAAGAAGGCGCCAGATTTCTTTAATCAACAGGCCTCCCGTAAACATTGACATTTGACTTCTACCCATCGCTTTTTTCGGTTTGCTCATGCCAAAGTGGCAACGTCAACATAACGTCCAGTGCTATGTTCACGAACCAGTTCTGCAAGCTTAAGGACAAAAGTGTTTGGGATAACTGAATCGAAAAGGCAATCAAATGATCAAAGCTTGACTGACATATTTAACGCACTCAGCTTCCTAGCTGTAGGCATTGCAATCTCGCAATTGGCGGGTATCGTAAATGACGTTTTTCTTTTGGTTACCGACACAGGTGATCTTTAGATCGCGTTGAGCGTTCTAATATTCGCAACTGCCTTTTCCCACCCTGTGAGACAGTGCAGGCTTGATGTTCTTTTTTGCGCCTATCAAGAATGCATTCACTACTGCCGAAGAAGCTTTTTTACCCAAATCTGGCCCCTTTTTTCAGGGTCATTGATTTTTGTCTTCTCTTGTGAAGTTTCTGGAATGTTTTGCTTTTAATAAGATGTACCAAATCACTTTTAGTCTGCGTCTATGGCACCCACAAACAGATATGAACATGCTTTCCAAACAGCATGCCAGATTAAATGTCAAAACCCTTTTCTTGGCAGATATTACCGTAAATGTCCAAAAACAAAACCGGAAGCCGCCTTGCAACCCCTGAGAGCAGTACTTGCACGACCAGTCGATGTGATGGCGGAGATCGAAACCTTAGTAAATGCCCTTGGAATATTGCATGTTGTTATCCTATGAAAAATAAATCTCCTACGCGGATTAGGGCTGACTTTCAGCGGGATAAAATCGCAAAACGCTTCTTTCGCGCTGCAACGGGTCCGGCTTAAAGTGAATTGATTTCTTGTAATAGAAAGATGCTGAAACAATCATGTGCTGTAAGACTTACCGGCTGGCGCGCGCTAAAAGCCCGACAGCGAGCAAGCCTACCAATATTATTAATGAGGCCGCCGGCGCAGCCTGGGGTAAATTTTCCAAACTTGCCTGATCATGCGTGCGAGTGGCAAGCGTGCTGAAATTGAACGGTCTTAGAAGCATCGTTGCAGGCAGCTCTTTTACACAATCGACAAAAACTAGCACCAATGCCGAACACAAGCTACCTTTGATCAAGGGTAAAAATATCTGCACAAGTATTTCCCACTTTGAGCAGCCTAAAGAACGGGCCGCCTGCGATAAATTGGGAGAGACGCGCTCCATCGCGGTATCCGCAGCGCCTTGGGAAATCGCAAAAAAGCGCACAAAATAAGCCAAAATGACCACAAAAGACGTACCCGTTAAAATTAATCCGATATCGCGCCCAGTGAGGACCAGAATAAAATCGGCTAGGGCGTTATCAAAAGCGGCTAAAGGAATTAAAATACCAACAGCTAAGATCGCGCCAGGGGCAGCGTAACCGATCGTGGTGAGGGGTAATAAAAGGCGCGGCAATTTTTGTTGGCTGAGCCGAACACCATATACCATGACGATTCCAGCAACCACAGTGAAAAAAGCCGCAATCGCGCCGACAAACACAGTGTTCCACAACGCCGCGTATAGGTCCGCGTCTTTCCAGTAATCGAGCTTGCGCACCGCGTGCAGCCCCAGCACCAAAGTGGGAAGTATAAACCCGAACAAAACCGGCAAAAAACAAAATGCCGACGCGAAAACAGCCTGGCGACCACGTAATTTCTGCCGCAAAATTGGCCTGTGATGGGTGGATAAACTGAAAAACCGCATTTTGTGGCGCCCGTTTTTTTCAAGCAGCACCAAAATGATAATCAAAGACAACCCCAAAGTCGCCAATTGCGCCGCCCCTCCCGCATTGCTGCCTTCAAGCCAAACGCTGAAAATGCCAGTTGTTAGGGTTTGAACCGCAAAATAATCAACGGCGCCAAAATCGTTGATCGTTTCCATCATAACAATCGCCGTACCAGCAGCAATTGCCGGACGCGCCAAAGGTAAACCAATTTTCCAAAACCGCAAGAATTTATGCGCCCCAAGCGACTGGGCCACCTCTTCAACGGCCCCAGATTGCTCTCGAAATGCTGCCCGACTAAGCAAATAAACATAAGGATACAGCGCCATAGTCAGTACAAAACTGGCCGCCCCAAATGACCTGATTTCAAAAAACCAATAATCTTGCGCGTTTGTCCACCCCATCACTCCCCTCAGCGCGCTCTGGACAGGACCCGCATATTCGAGCAAATCGACCAATGCATAGGCCCCCACATAAGCGGGTATGGTCAATGGCATCAGCAACAACCATTCAAAAGAACGCACGCCCCAAAAGCGGTACCGCGTGACCAACCACGCAGTGCCAGCGCCTATGCACGCGGCGCCAAACCCGACGCATAGCATAAGCGCCAGCGTGGTTGAAAGGTAGCGAGGTAAAGTGGTTGCCAGTAAGTGGCTCCAAATATTATCTGAGAAAAAAAACGCCAAAACCAAAATTGCAACAATCGGAAATAAAACGCCCGCTGCAATCAGCAGAGCCGCGATCGACCATATACCGATTGCTTGGGGAAAGGCTGTCCCCAAAGCCTTTTTGATGGCACGACTTGTCACATTGTGATCCTTTTCCCGTTTTTCTGCATAATGCTCAAATTGTATTTGCCTGATGCGGGTCCTGTGCACAACTGGTGGGACACCTTACAATGATAAAGTCACGCGCGCTCACCCCATAGGATCTACAAGGTTCGCATATTCAATAAGTTAAGAAAAATTTGCTTTGGTCAACCTGCCCCAAAGCGTTACATCCCTAGCACTTTTTTATACAGATCCAAGATGGCTTCTTCTTCAGCAATCTCGGTTTGATCGCGCTTGCGCAAAACGATCAATTTACGCATCACGCGCGTGTCATAACCCCGCCCTTTGGCTTCTGCCATCACCTCTTTCTGTTGATCCGCAACATCTTTTTTTTCAGCCTCTAAACGTTCATATCTTTCAATCACCGCGCTACCGAATTTTATGCGGCCTATCAAGAGCGCCTTAAGGTATTGAATGCGGTGGATTTTGGCGATCTGTTACTACATGTCGTTAGGATTTTTCAAACGCAGTCAGATGTTCTGTGGCAATATCAGCGTTGGTTTAAATATATCCTGGTGGATGAATATCAAGATACAAACGTTGCGCAGTATTTGTGGCTTAGATTATTGGCTGGCGGTCACAAAAACATTTGCTGTGTTGGCGATGATGATCAGTCAATCTATAGCTGGCGGGGTGCCGAAGTGGGCAATATTCTGAAATTTGAACAGGATTTTGCCGGAACGAAAACGGTAAGGCTGGAACAAAATTATAGATCAACGCCGCATATTCTTGCGGCTGCAAGCGCCGTTATTTCAGGCAATACAGGGCGACTAGGCAAAGAGCTTTGGACCGATTTTGATCAGGGTGAAAAGCTGCGTTTGATTGGGCATTGGGATGCCGAAGAAGAGGCCCGCTGGATTGGCGATGAGATCGAAGCGCTTCAGCAAGGCAGCTGTGGTCTTGATAAATTTAGCCCGAAGCAAATAGCGATTTTGGTCCGGGCCAGCCACCAAATGCGTGCTTTTGAAGACCGGTTTTTGACCATTGGTCTGCCTTATCGAGTGATTGGTGGTCCACGCTTTTATGAGCGGATGGAAATTCGCGATGCGATGGCTTATTTTCGACTGGTTTGTAGCTCCAGTGATGATTTGGCCTTTGAACGGATCGTGAATACGCCCAAACGTGGGCTGGGAGATAAAGCCCAGCAGAAAATTCAATCTATGGCACGCCAAGAAGGCGTTGCCTTAACGAAAGGGGCCGGGCTGCTTTTAGTAGCCAAAGGCCTGTCGGGTAAAGGGGCGCTTGAGCTGGGGCGTTTGATCGATGGGCTGGGGCGTTGGCGCAAAGCGATGCAAGACCAATCAATATCTCCTCAAGAATTGGCCGAGGTAATATTGGATGAATCTGGTTATACTGAGATGTGGCAGAATGACAAGACGCCCGAAGCGGCGGGGCGGCTGGAAAACCTGAAAGAATTGGTAAAAGCGCTCGATCAATTTGAGAATTTACAAGGGTTTTTAGAGCATGTGTCGCTGGTGATGGATAATGAGCGCGATGAGGCTGGTGAGAAAGTCAGCATTATGACGCTGCATGCCGCCAAAGGGCTCGAATTTCCAGCTGTTTTCCTTCCAGGGTGGGAAGATGGCTTATTCCCCTCGCAGCGCAGTATGGATGAAACCGGCCAGCGGGGTTTGGAAGAAGAGCGCCGTCTTGCTTATGTGGGAATTACGCGTGCAGAGCGTCTGTGTACGATTTGTTTTGCGGGCAATCGGCGCATTTTTGGACAATGGCAATCTTCAATGCCTTCTCGGTTCATTGATGAGCTGCCTGCTGATCACGTCGATGTGCTGACCCCTCCGGGGCTTCATGGCGGTGCCTATGGTATGCAGACTAAGACATCAAATTTGGCTGCTGATATGGAAAATATTGGCGGAGGATATGCCTCACCCGGGTGGAATCGCTTACAGTCCCAAAGCGCTGAGCGCCCTATAAGCCAACCGCGCGAAAGCGCGGATATGACAATTGATGCGGTTGCGGTTTCAATCTTTACGACCGGTGTGCGGGTGTTTCATCAAAAGTTTGGCTATGGCTCCGTGTCTGAGATCGAAGGCGATAAATTGACAATTGCTTTTGAAAAGGCGGGAGTAAAAAAAGTAGTCTCGCGTTTTGTGGTATTTGCGGATGATGTGCCGTTTTAATGTGATGTATTTGGCTGCGGCGTTTGAAAAGAGTTTTTGGGATAAATAACTATGATTTAACTGGCCGTTTGGCGATGATCACTGGCTGCGCGAAGGGCATCCGCTTTGTTGTTGCGCAACGCTTCATCGTAAGCGGCGCGCAAGTGATTATTTGGGATCAAGATGGTGCGCAGGGGCAGGCCGCAACCGCGCGATTAGGCTAGGGTGCTGCCGCGATGTCCATGGATGTGACCGATACGAACGCGGTAATAAACGCTGCGGCCTATTCTGCCTCTAAAGCTGGGGTGATCACCTTAGCCAAATCTTTGGGTAAAGAACATACTGATATGAATATTGCGGTGAATTGCGTGACCCCGGCCGTGGCGAAAACCCGAATTTTCGATTAAATGAGCCAGAAACGTACCGACCATATGTTGTCTAAGATTCCGCGTGGTCTTTTTTGCAGGTTGAAGAAGTCGCCCAACTGATCACTTGGCTGAGCACCTCGGAAAATTCATTCACTACGAGATCTGTCTTTGACTTAAGCGGCGGCGGCGCAACCTATTAGATTGGTCATTTAAAGGGGCGTCGATAGCCTTTTTACAGCGGATTTGTTTGCTTTGCCGCGCGCAGGCCGTGTAAATGTGGTGTTTCTTCTGTGTTTAAAGCTGATAGACTTCCATATAAATATTTCATAGATCGGGATTATGGTTGCTTTGCCTGTTCTAGGAGCTTGATATGTCCGAGGCGAAGATAGCCCGAAAAATAGCAGTTATTTTCGTCACAGATGTTGTGGGTTTCACCAAAATGATGGCCCATAATGAAGATTTGACGCTGCGCACGCTTAGATCATGCCGTGAAATTATGGACAATTTGTTTCAAGAATATGGAGGGCGGATATTCAATACGGCTGGGGATTTTGTGCTGGCCGAGTTTCAAAGCGCGGTTTCAGCGGTGGTGTGCGCCAGCGAGTTCCAAAAGCTGATCAAGCGCGCAACGCCACGCTGGGCCATCCTTCAGAGCAAATGACCTTTAGGGTCGGGTTTAACATGGGGGATGTGATCGTTGAGGGCAGCAATCTTTACGGAGATTGCGTAAATGTTGCCGCGCGGTTTGAGGCGTTTTGCCAGCCCGGCGGAGTCTCTCTATCAAAATCGATACATGATTTTGTGAGCGAAAAGGTTGATATGTCCTTTGCAGATCAAGGTAATCAACAGGTTAAAAAATACTATAGTTCATGCTCTTGATATCACCCTTGAGGGCGTCGGACAGTACAAGACACGGGTTAAAGCGATTCCAAACTAGGAAAAGTTTGAAAGCAAACCCCCCCACGATTGCCGTGTTACCATTTAAAAATATGAGCAATGATGAGGAGCAAGAATATTTCGTGGATGGTGTGATTGAAGATATCATTGCCAATTTATCGTTTTGGAAATCGTTTCCGGTGATTTCGTGCAACTCCAGCTTCAGCTTTAAAGGCCAAGATTTAAAAAACCAGCGAGATTGCGCAGGAACTGGCAGCCAATTATATCGTTGAAGGCAGCATCCGGAAGCGCGGCAATAAAGTGCGGATCAGCGCCAATCTAAAAGCGTTGGGATCGCCTGCTTGACGATATTTTTGAAGTTCAAGATTAAGTGTTACAAGAAGTGACGGCATTGATCACTCCGGCTTTAAAGAGCAGAGAACATTAAAGAGCCAAGAGGCGGTCTAGAGCCTTGTTCTCGGCGTGGGATAGCTATTTATAGGCTTTGTCAATTTTCAACTAGTTCAACACGTTTGGGGATGAGCGCAATATGCAGGTGATCGAGCTTTGCGATGAAGAGATTGAAAAAATCCAGAATTGGTTGGTGCCTATGTTTTAAAGTATAAGTGCCTTTTTTCTGTGCGCTTAGAAGGTAAGTATAGATCACGCCGAAAGGAAATGGAGGCAAGCTTTCATGAGCTGTCTGAGCTTGCCTATCGGCTTGATCCAAAAAAATCGGATACGGTTTCAAATTATAGCAATTCGTTCAATATGAATGGAGATTACGATCAGCAGGTGAAATATGCCAAAGAAGCCTTAGACCTCAACCCCAGCCATCCAAGATCAAATTCTCAATATGGCATGGCGATTTGTAACGAGGAACGCTTTGCCGAGGCGGAACAGTTTTTTTCTACGGGCCATCGAATTGGATCCTGTTCAGCGCAAATTATATGAAGGTTTTTTCCGTTTCTCTATATGGCAATGAATCAGTCTGAACAGGCGTTGAAATGTTCAAACACGCTTTATGATAGATCACAGCATAGCTGCTATGATGGGTTTCGGGCCGCTATTAATGTGCATTCGAATAACTAGAGATGAGGCAAAAGCATATTTGAAAACGTTTAAAGCAGCGCTGCCAAACTAAAGACATTTCAGGATTACGCAGAGGTTGCTCCCACTATCATCAAAGATTATTTGTTGGTTGGGCTGAAAGAGATTTGGGCTCTGCTGTGATAGAATAATTATTGAGCGCTTTCTCAAAATAATGCTTTAATAAAAGATAGAGAGGTCGACTTATAAAGCGTATGATCTTCCATCTGGTATTGATCTAACATGTCACAATCTTAGTGTATAAATAGTCTTTATATAACGATCTCTAAAAAGCTTTTTTATGTTGATCTGTGCCCTGAAAGGTTTTCAGTTTTCTGCAGCCGAGGATTAAAGCCTTTTTCAAAATAGTCGGCCCTACGTTTTATTGAATTTATTAAACTTTCTTCTGCGTGCTAAGCTTTTCTGGCCAATCAAAATCTTTTGGTAATAGTGGCTTATGATTAAGTGTTTTCGTGCTATTCTCGGTGTGGATTACAAATTGTTAAAATTTTTAATTTGCATTAGTTACATGAAATCTTTCATCAGAGTATAAGCTTAAATGGGCGAAGTCAATTAAGGTTGGCTCTAATAGTCAGTCGTTTTGCCGTTCTGCATCTGAGAGATTGATTTTATCTGTGTAGTTTGCATTTGCGCAAGTGAACTTAAGTTGCTTTTACCACAGGCCAAACTGTCCGTTGCCTCTCTCTCGCCGAACGCGTGCTTGAAACGCATCGGTTGCATTGTCTCGAAACATCGTTTGGAGATAGTATTGTTCCGTGTCTGCCCTGTCGATTGTTAGTCCGCCGATTGGCCGCCAGTCTGTACTGATTAAATCATTGACCAAGTTTTGTAGATCTTCAAAACTGATTTTGCATTGGTCAATCCTCAAGCGGTTTTTTAGATACTAAGTTGTTTAACTACACTAAAGCTAAGCCAAAAGATTTGTTCGCCATTGACGTTTTCTTGCGCGCGTTTGATAACTTTTGTTATATCATATAAAATAGGCGAGGGTGATCTATAACGTCACCCGCGCCACAAAAAATCAGGCACTAAAGTGCTGCTTTTTGTATAACTTATAGTAACGCTCCGGTTCAAATCGCGCACGAAAGGCTTATACGTCTTTCCAAAACATTTGTGTCGCAGTTAAAACTACGTCGCATTTATATTCAGTTTTCAGTATCGATTAAAGCTTGTTGCTTGATGGCTCAGGGGTAACCATTACAGCTTCTGGTGCTGATGTTTCACAGCCTGCGACAAAAACGGTTGTTATTAGCGCGAACGCGACGACAAAAATTTTTTTCATTTGTATTCTCCTTTCTTGTCTATAAAAGCGATCGACGCGTGTTATTCAAGAGGAAAATGATGTAGGATAGATATTTTTCGTGTGAATTTTCTGTTACGTAGAGCATGAGGAGAACGTTGCCTTGAATATTGATCTGATTGGTTTGATGATCATCATATACAAGTCATATTTAACCGCTGGTTCAAAACTTCACGTCAATGGTTAAGGAGGCGATTGTCGGGCTAGGGCACAGGCTTGACAAACTCCATACGATCCCGAAAAACATCGAACCAATAATTAAGATCGCGATCTATTCCGGCCGTGTTCGCAGCTGGAAATTTATTCGCCGTCAGGGGCGTGCGCACTCGCGTGGCTTTCCAGACGGTGGCCATTAGTAGCATTGCTCCGCCCATTACGAAAGCTAAGGTAGAGTCCCATTCGCCGAATATGTCCAATCACCCCTGCACTTTTTTGGTACCCGTCATGCCTGATATCATCAAGCCAAGGCCGAACAGAGCTCCTGAAACTAAACTAATCAATATGCGCATCAAATGGCTACTAAAAAATGTTTGAACACAACCACGCTTACTGCTCCGGCTAAAACAATATATGTCATCGTTGTAGCTATACCCCGCAAGGAAAACCTTGAAATGCCGCAGACGCCATGGCTTGATGTGCAATCATTTGTCAGTCTTGTTCCAAAACCCACTGCTTAAGCCTGCAATCACCAAGACGATCACATTTCGCTAGCAGATGTCAGGCCTATGTTTAACGGTCGCACAAACAGCATTGGAACAATGAATAATGCAGAAACAAACGCTAGGTTTTCGATCCAAATTCGCGGATCTATGGCTTTAAACATGCCAAACACCAATCCGCTTGCGCCCATAACGCGGCCATTGCCTAATAAAAGAAGAGCGCCAGCGCAGCCAATCAAAACACCGCTGACCAATCCATAAATCCAATCTATTGGTATATTTAGCTCTCCGACCGTACGCGCCTGTTTTTACGCTACTTTTTAAATTTAAAGTTTATTGATTGGTAGTTTTAAAAATACATTCCCATGTTCATCAGGCGGTGGCATATTGCCTGCCCGCATATTGATTTGTAATGAGGGCACGATTAATTTTGGCAGCGCAAGTTTTGCATCTCTTTCGTCTCGAAGCTTTACAAACGCTTCAGCTTTGACATCGCCCCCAATGTGAATATTCTTTTTGCGCTGTTCGCCAACGGTGGTTTCCCAACTATATTCATCCCTGCCCAGCGCTTTGTAATCATGACCTACAAAAATTTTCGTTTCATCAGGCAGCGCTAGTATCTTCTGAATCGATTTATATAGCGTTTGCGAAGACCCGCCCGGAAAATCGCAGCGCGCGGTGCCAGAATCGGGCATGAACAACGTATCCCCAACGAAAGCGGCGTTTTCGATAACATAGGTGAGGCAGGCCGGGGTATGCCCTGGTGTATACAGAACATCAACGCGCATTTGTCCAATATGAAATACATCCCCGTGATGGAACAATTGATCAAATTGGCTACCGTCGCGCTGAAACTCTGTGCCCTCGTTGAATACTCTTCCGAAAGTATCTTGAACAATGGTGATGTTGTTTCCGATCCCAATTTTGCCGCCCAGTTTATCTTGAATATATGGAGCCGCGGAGAGGTGATCGGCATGTACATGGCTTTCAAGTAGCCATTGAATATCCAAAGCCTCTTCTTTGGTATAAGCGATGATTTTATCTGCTGAGCTGGTCTGCGTGGCTCCAGAGGCATAATCAAAATCAAGCACACTGTCGATGATGGCTGCTGCATGTCCATTCGGGTCGCGCACAACATAAGAAATTGTGTTGGTTTGCGGATCAAAAAAAGCTTTTACTTTCGGTCTCATTCGACGCTCCTACGTATCGCTAATAAGGAGAATAACAATATCCTTTTTATTGACAAGTATATCGAATGGATTGTTTTTAAGAGTCTGGTCTGTGGAATTTTGTTTTCTTAAACTGATAAACTGAACGCTTTTGTTCTATGGCGCTAAGTTAGAGACTCGTGCGACTCACCCAATCGCTATACCAATTGCGACTGTCATTAATCCTACGGCAGATAAAAACAAAGATCCTAAATTTATCGACATGACGGCGGCCAATTCAGCGCGCATGTCCTCATCCGAGAGCGATTGCTTCTTTGCTTTTACCACTTTCGCGAGGCAAAGCATCAATCCAATAATGCCAAGCAGAGACAGGGCAGCCCCAGTTAAAACTATTCCCGACATGACGGCATTCCTAGCTATTTAGATTGGATTCACTTTATATGTTTTCTTTATGCCAAGCAACCGGAAGACGTCTCTTGCGCAGCCAAAGCAAGCTGGTTTAAGGAGAGTAGCAATTCCAAGGAGATTGAAATGAAAGATATGCCCGAAGACACCCACCGTGTGGCTGCCGCAGAACTTCGTCAGTTTATTGAAAGATATGAACGTTTAGAGGCTGAAAAAAAAGATGTTGCGGATCAACAGAAAGAGGTGATGGCAGAAGCCAAAGGGCGGGGTTATGACACGCGCGTGATGCGTAAATTGATCGTTTTGCGCAAGCGCGATCAAACCGAGATTGCTGAAGAAGAAGCCATCTTGGATCTGTATAAAAAAGTGCTAGGGATGTAACGCTTTGGGGCAGGTTGACCAAAGCAAATTTTTCTTAACTTATTGAATATGCGAACCTTGTAGATCCTATGGGGTGAGCGCGCGTGACTTTATCATTGTAAGGTGTCCCACCAGTTGTGCACAGGACCCGCATCAGGCAAATACAATTTGAGCATTATGCAGAAAAACGGGAAAAGGATCACAATGTGACAAGTCGTGCCATCAAAAAGGCTTTGGGGACAGCCTTTCCCCAAGCAATCGGTATATGGTCGATCGCGGCTCTGCTGATTGCAGCGGGCGTTTTATTTCCGATTGTTGCAATTTTGGTTTTGGCGTTTTTTTTCTCAGATAATATTTGGAGCCACTTACTGGCAACCACTTTACCTCGCTACCTTTCAACCACGCTGGCGCTTATGCTATGCGTCGGGTTTGGCGCCGCGTGCATAGGCGCTGGCACTGCGTGGTTGGTCACGCGGTACCGCTTTTGGGGCGTGCGTTCTTTTGAATGGTTGTTGCTGATGCCATTGACCATACCCGCTTATGTGGGGGCCTATGCATTGGTCGATTTGCTCGAATATGCGGGTCCTGTCCAGAGCGCGCTGAGGGGAGTGATGGGGTGGACAAACGCGCAAGATTATTGGTTTTTTGAAATCAGGTCATTTGGGGCGGCCAGTTTTGTACTGACTATGGCGCTGTATCCTTATGTTTATTTGCTTAGTCGGGCAGCATTTCGAGAGCAATCTGGGGCCGTTGAAGAGGTGGCCCAGTCGCTTGGGGCGCATAAATTCTTGCGGTTTTGGAAAATTGGTTTACCTTTGGCGCGTCCGGCAATTGCTGCTGGTACGGCGATTGTTATGATGGAAACGATCAACGATTTTGGCGCCGTTGATTATTTTGCGGTTCAAACCCTAACAACTGGCATTTTCAGCGTTTGGCTTGAAGGCAGCAATGCGGGAGGGGCGGCGCAATTGGCGACTTTGGGGTTGTCTTTGATTATCATTTTGGTGCTGCTTGAAAAAAACGGGCGCCACAAAATGCGGTTTTTCAGTTTATCCACCCATCACAGGCCAATTTTGCGGCAGAAATTACGTGGTCGCCAGGCTGTTTTCGCGTCGGCATTTTGTTTTTTGCCGGTTTTGTTCGGGTTTATACTTCCCACTTTGGTGCTGGGGCTGCACGCGGTGCGCAAGCTCGATTACTGGAAAGACGCGGACCTATACGCGGCGTTGTGGAACACTGTGTTTGTCGGCGCGATTGCGGCTTTTTTCACTGTGGTTGCTGGAATCGTCATGGTATATGGTGTTCGGCTCAGCCAACAAAAATTGCCGCGCCTTTTATTACCCCTCACCACGATCGGTTACGCTGCCCCTGGCGCGATCTTAGCTGTTGGTATTTTAATTCCTTTAGCCGCTTTTGATAACGCCCTAGCCGATTTTATTCTGGTCCTCACTGGGCGCGATATCGGATTAATTTTAACGGGTACGTCTTTTGTGGTCATTTTGGCTTATTTTGTGCGCTTTTTTGCGATTTCCCAAGGCGCTGCGGATACCGCGATGGAGCGCGTCTCTCCCAATTTATCGCAGGCGGCCCGTTCTTTAGGCTGCTCAAAGTGGGAAATACTTGTGCAGATATTTTTACCCTTGATCAAAGGTAGCTTGTGTTCGGCATTGGTGCTAGTTTTTGTCGATTGTGTAAAAGAGCTGCCTGCAACGATGCTTCTAAGACCGTTCAATTTCAGCACGCTTGCCACTCGCACGCATGATCAGGCAAGTTTGGAAAATTTACCCCAGGCTGCGCCGGCGGCCTCATTAATAATATTGGTAGGCTTGCTCGCTGTCGGGCTTTTAGCGCGCGCCAGCCGGTAAGTCTTACAGCACATGATTGTTTCAGCATCTTTCTATTACAAGAAATCAATTCACTTTAAGCCGGACCCGTTGCAGCGCGAAAGAAGCGTTTTGCGATTTTATCCCGCTGAAAGTCAGCCCTAATCCGCGTAGGAGATTTATTTTTCATAGGATAACAACATGCAATATTCCAAGGGCATTTACTAAGGTTTCGATCTCCGCCATCACATCGACTGGTCGTGCAAGTACTGCTCTCAGGGGTTGCAAGGCGGCTTCCGGTTTTGTTTTTGGACATTTACGGTAATATCTGCCAAGAAAAGGGTTTTGACATTTAATCTGGCATGCTGTTTGGAAAGCATGTTCATATCTGTTTGTGGGTGCCATAGACGCAGACTAAAAGTGATTTGGTACATCTTATTAAAAGCAAAACATTCCAGAAACTTCACAAGAGAAGACAAAAATCAATGACCCTGAAAAAAGGGGCCAGATTTGGGTAAAAAAGCTTCTTCGGCAGTAGTGAATGCATTCTTGATAGGCGCAAAAAAGAACATCAAGCCTGCACTGTCTCACAGGGTGGGAAAAGGCAGTTGCGAATATTAGAACGCTCAACGCGATCTAAAGATCACCTGTGTCGGTAACCAAAAGAAAAACGTCATTTACGATACCCGCCAATTGCGAGATTGCAATGCCTACAGCTAGGAAGCTGAGTGCGTTAAATATGTCAGTCAAGCTTTGATCATTTGATTGCCTTTTCGATTCAGTTATCCCAAACACTTTTGTCCTTAAGCTTGCAGAACTGGTTCGTGAACATAGCACTGGACGTTATGTTGACGTTGCCACTTTGGCATGAGCAAACCGAAAAAAGCGATGGGTAGAAGTCAAATGTCAATGTTTACGGGAGGCCTGTTGATTAAAGAAATCTGGCGCCTTCTTGATCTCTACGTTAAACAGAGCCTTAGTACTTATCAAGATTTTATAGCGTCAGTTGGCTAACGTTGCGGCCTGCAGATAGATGTCAGCTGATTATAAAACTCCACCAAACCTTCTTCTTGAGTTGTGACTAAGGCTTCTCTAATTCCAGTGAGGTTGTGGGTTATTTGACGTCTGAATTAAATCTGGGAAAAGAAGTTGACCTTGGCTTTTACTCATACGTTCTGTCATAATATAATTTTAATACGACTGCGTATAACATTTGGATCACTTTTGGCGTCAGCTGGCGGCGATCTCATTAATTTTGCCAGATCAAACGGCCTGTGATCCGCACAGAATTTAGGAATAAGTTAAGCTGGAGGGTGGGGCCAGAATGGCATTTAAACATATAGGCGTTTAAGGGCTGGTCGTTCAGCCCGTTTATTCATTAGAAAATGCCCCAAATGGCGTCGAGCTGGGTGAATGCAATTGCTTCAAATAAGATAGTTATAGCAGTTTTAAACATGCCTCAAGGTGCTTTGCGAAACTTCGATCCAAAGTTCGTGGCAGCTTCCTCTGCATCCATATCATCCCCATTCGCTTTAAGGTCATCCATGCAATCAAAAGAATTGGTCATGACAAAGACGAATGTTGCCAATATCATTGTGGATATCGCCAGTGATGGTAAATCCCCGCCCTGTGAAATGATAAAAAGCGTTGCCAAATTAGTTCCTATTGCAATCGTAAAATCCCAATATAAGTCGCGTGCTCTTTAGTTTTCAAGCCTTTGACGCAGATCACGATTTGTCGTGGTGCAAACACTATCCGACATTTTTTATTCCTAATTAATCAAGTTCGACATCAAGCGGATCAGTCATACCTCCTGTCAACGACATGCCAACTGCAGAACCAGCTGCGGCTCTAATTTCATCAATATTTGCTTCCAACATTTTGGGATCGTTCCAAAGCGTCATGGTTCTGATCGTATTTTTTCCAATGACGGTGGCACGTATGTTCACTGCGCCATACTTTTTCCTCTCAGGCCAGAAACCTTTGGCGGCTTCAACTGCATTGTCGACATTCTCGTCAAATTCTCAATCGGTAAAAGACACAAACATTTTTTTCTCCATTTTTGTGCGGTGAAAGAACATGCGCTTTCATTGAGGCTTTCTGTTTAATCCTAAACAGCGCTTAGGTTGGGCGGCCGATCACGCTTATGGGCTTCCAGCACAAGTCTATTTCTGAT
>JACLAD010000045.1_pt1 | contig 16194 bp, 11 predicted proteins | sample 8027901 | NCBI WGS metagenome assembly JACLAD01 (sample SAMN15725071, study PRJNA655200) | protist metagenome | isolation source: fluorescence activated cell sorting (FACS) single amplified genomes of... | place: Spain: Blaines Bay Microbial Observatory, Mediterranean Sea | collected 2016-07-05 | reverse complement strand
GAAATGTTTGGTTGGGTAGGGGGTGGGTTCTTGTGGTAGTGGCGAGGCGAGGATTACTCGGTCTCAACGTGACTCCTTGCCCACTCCTCGTGACGTTGAGCAACCTCGTCACTTGTAATTCCTTCAGCAGCTGCGTATGCATCCCAAGCTGCGACACTTTTAGGAATCTGGAAACAAAAGCTCTGTACGTCGTGTGGGGATTCGCGGACGTAAGCATCACCACAGAATGCGAGGCACTCGAGTAGCAGGGTATCGACATCTTGGCCATCAATGGTTTCGTAGGCGGGAGGTTGTGTTGAGTATTGTGCGCACTCGAAGTATTTCAAGACCCTGGTCATCGCGTCGACGTTTGCCTTTTTGTAAGTCCCCCTTTCAACTTCGATCTAGATTGACAGAAAATATGATCATTGTTACAGTAAAAACCCTGTAAACTTATTAAAAAACCGTTTTAAATGGACTTTAAATAAAAATTGTATTGTTATTTTTTAAGACCGCACCTGAAGGCCTGCGGCGGAGCCGGCGAAGAGGGATAGGAATACCTTGCTGAACATCTATATTTTTTGATTACACACAACAAAAGTTAAAAACGTTTTACACACTAAAACAAGGTATACGTGTACGTGTGAATTTTAAATTTTGTAAGTCTTGTTTAGGTTTGAAAAACGTACGGTGAAAGGTGGTAGTTGTAGGGTAGGAGTAGAGGTAGCTGGTAGAGAGCTAAAAAAGGTGGTCGTGAGACGAAAATTGCTTAATTCCTAGCAATTAGTTTGTTGGTAGTTGTTTTTGTTAGTTCAAAGATTTGTTTTACGAATACCACGGAGCGCACAAGAAAAAAAGATGTTTTGTTGCGTTGTTTGTTAGTATCGTTTTTCGTTTTGAAGAACATTTAAAGACAAACAAAAGAAAGATTTTGAAAATTCAAAAACATCATGGAATTTGTTGTTGTTGTTGTTTGTTGCAATTTTGAATTATTTTTTGAAAGGATCGAGGTGGGGGGTACAGATGGGGCACGACACGAAGACATACAGATGAGTTAAAGAGACTTGTTATTTACACAGTTTACTTTTTCCTTTTGTTGACTTTGAAACTTTTCAATCACACTTTGTTCTGACTACTTTTTCACACTCACAATATCTTCTCAATATCTTCTCACACAAACAGAAAACCAAATATGTTAGTTTTTTGACTATTTTAAATAGAAGAAAATGTAATTATGTATTGCATCTTGAGACTTCTACAAAATTGTTTTTGGTATGGCTTCTCGTTTAAGAGAAATCAGTAATGTCTTTCAAAGCGTTGATAGGCAGCGCAGACAACGCGTGCGTCGCATCCATAGTTCGTCTACCCCACATCTGCAGACGCACTTGTTTCATCAATATGAATTTTTTGATAACGCTTGCTACATCCGGGTGTGCATTTGCCACAGCATCACGCGGAACAGTGGCCCCGTACCATAACAAGACCTTCGTAATGGCTACTTTGCTTTTGGCCCCACTCCTACTACTGACTATATGTTGAAATACATGTGAGGCGTTAATATAATCACTTCTTTTTTGAGCCGGTACTTGTTCAATAACTAACTTTATTAAGGATATGTTGGCGGTTTTTGATACTAGGTCGTGTAAAAAATTTGGAAGTTGGAGACTAACATCGGCGTTACATTCTTGGATTAGGAAATGTACCCAATTTTCTGTGTTGGGTAGTAATTCTACAGCCATGGTTAAAGCATTTCTACCAAATTTGTTAAAAAGATTTACGAAATCTTCCCGCTCCTGGCCAATTGGAATACGATCTATAATTAACCTAGCTAAGTCGAGGTTGTCTTGCCAAAATGCTTGCTTTTTGTCGTTGTATGTCTTCATACAATTACGATAGCAAAACATACCTCCACCCCCGCCTGGCTTTTCTAGTAGGAAATGTAATGTTGTGCGGGTTTGCTCATCGACTTTAGTGACGTCGGCATCACATTCAACTATCAGATACTTAGCTAGGACGTACTGCTTATTTTGTAATGCCAGATGTAGGGCTGTAATACCATCCGCTCCCTGTTGATTTATAAATGCCTTCAAATCTTCTCGTGGAAGATGTTGTAGTTGTCCCATGATAAACTTGGTTAACCAAAGATTATCAAATTCTGGATCTTGCCATTTTACGTGATTATCCGCTATAAAATGCAAAACACTATAACCTGGTTTTAGAGCATAATGCTGATGATTATGGGCTGAAGTAAGGTCAGCGCCCTTGCTAATCCATTCCAAAAACGCCGCTCTACAAACACGTTTGGGAAAAACTTCAGTGGTGTGCCTACAAAGGGCCGACCACATGTTGTGGCTCAGGCGCCTGCTTGCTGGTTGGCGATACAACCTAAAAGAACACAAAAAGGAACATTACTCACACATCAATGTTTTGAATACTTCTAAGAAATATTACAGAATGAATTTTGTAAGTTGGTTGAAAAAACAATGTACGTAACGGTTTCCATAAGTACAGCCGACACGCCCACCGACAATACTACCACCATTCTTCCTAGAAATAAACTGCTCATCTTGGCTTGTTAGTATGTTACTATTATAATTGTTTTTTCTAATTATTGTAATACTTTGTTTGTTGTTAATATGAATTTACTTTTTGTTGTACTTGTAGCGTTTTCAAAAATGTATTAATGTAAAAATGTTTTGTAGGGAGGGGAGACCAGTAACGAAAATTTGAATTGCACCGAAAGACACGTGAAAACCAATAAATTTCTACATCTACAAGACCTTGTGGTTTGCTAACTTGTTTACTACTTACTTACAATGTACTAACAACAAGCAATGCGAATTTTGAAAAATGTCGAATCAATTATCAAACAAACGTTGTTAGGTTTATAAGCGAAAATGGCCCGGCGGAGCCCCACAAACAGCAATTACATTTTGAAGATCACCCCCCTTAGTAACTATCGGCGTTAACACACTATTAATGTTGTCACTGTCCTCATTTGTGCTGTGACTCGCTTTTTTTCTTCGTTTCACACCAGATTTTGGCGCAGCAGCCAACATATTCTTCATGGCTATAAAAATTTTACACGTTAGTAACGCATCCGCTCCTGCATCATGTTCTTGCCTTTCACTCACTATTGTATTATTTGAGGTAGTGTTAGGTATGTCTGGTATATCATCGCGAATTATAAAATCAGGTAGGTGGTCATTACTATCAACTAACAACGCGGAATTTAAATTTGTTAAGCTAGTAGAATGTACGCGGTTGAATACAGACCAGCGATGTTGGTCTGCTATATGTTTCGTGTCTAATGTTGGCCCAAACAAATTTTTCCACTGCTTGCCAAAAGCTACTACATCTTTTGGTAAATCATCAATAAAAGAATGGAACACATGCAACATGTCTAACCAACCGTGATGGAAAATCATTGGTACCTTCTTACTAGCGCATGCTGCAAAAACCGCCCTTAACTCATTCTTTTTACACGCTTTTGGGGTAGTTTTAGTGTCCTGGTGTTCATCGCTGTTGTTAACATCAAAGGCTAATCTAGAAAATGGAATAGCGTCGACGGCCCACTTTGATATGTCGAAGTTTTGTCCTGCAAGAAACTTCAGAGATTCTATATCTGACGAAAAAATTCTTCCTGCTGATGCTGGACAGCAGTAAAAAGCATACGGCGTTAATACCCATTTGTCTTGTTCACTATTATACCTGCCCGTACATACGCCTAATTGTAATGGTATAAATTTCTTTACAGACTTTCTACAATGACTATAGTAGTCAGCCAATGACTTCTTGTAGTTTTGAGGGTTCGCGGGGTCTAAGACAAGTCCTGAAAATTCTAAATCGAAAGCAACGCAATCGGCTTTTTCAATACTCCTTACGCACCGAGCTATGGAGTCTTCGATGTCCAGGCGGGCAAAACGCTTTTCGAGCTTTTTCTTCTCCGTCATGGTTCACGTACCTTTCTGTACTTCCTACTATTTAAAAAACTTTTTGAGTTGTTGGTTTTTGTTGTAGTTAGTTTTTTGTTGGGGAGAAATTAGTGAAGGGGGAAACGTACCAACAATTTTTTACATTTAATACGAACTTTTTGACTAATACAGATTACAGACTTAGTAAACGCTTTCTACAGGTAACTATCAACAACATGGCTTTATGTTTTCTAGTTCTATCATTGTGTTGTATTACTTTTGCTGGTTCTAAAAAACGTGCACGATATCGTAAGCTAAAATCCAGAACAGTAGAAACGTCATCAGACCTGCGGCGAAATTTCCGAACACGGCCGATTGCCTTTTTTACAAATTTGAAAAAAATAAAAACGCCACATAAAAACAATAAAAATATGCTTGAGAATCAATATTATAATTGAGTTTTTCTTGTTTTGTAAAAATTACCAATTCAGGAAATATTTCTCAACCTGGAACCCGATCTTCAACAACATACACGCCGAGCTTGCTAACGTTACCATCTATAAAACAAATACAAAAACCATACATCTTAAAAAATTACGTTTTACAAAATTGTTGCGTTAAAAAAAATGTTTGGTATGTACGACGAAAATTCCTAAACCGCTGAGTCCTTCACACCCTAGTAAACCGGCTACTATCCCTGCTACAATCTGTTATTGACAACAATTTGAAACTTCCAACAAAACATTGAAACAACAATTTTGTAAATTTCGTGTTTTAAATTTTGTTGTTGTAAATTCAAAATACAGCGGCAAGGATGCGTAAAGAATAGAGCTGCATCATGTTCGATTGCATATTCGGCATAACGATACTCGCGGCCTGTCCTGCTTCTTCTTTCTCCTTGCTAGGCTTCGACGGTTTCGCTACAGCTGGCGCCGCCGCGCTTGTGTTCCTTCCCCTTGGTGGCGGCATTATTGTTTTTTCACCTGTTAATACAACTTTTAAACTTTACTAAAAAAATTTGTTTTTCTAAAAGTGAGATGTGAGTATGTGTATATATGAACCATTGCACCAAACATTTTTCTTCTACTAAATTTCTACGACTAACACTTTACAAATTTTCTGCAAAACACGTTCTAACAGCACACTTACAAACAACAAACTACGAAAACAAAAATGTGTAAGATAGGTATGAGAAAAATGTCAATCTTTACAATCAATATTTCAGTTTACATAGTCATCAATAATCACGTTTTAGTGCATTAACAAAGTTTTGGGTTTAGGTTTGTACACATTATTAGGATTGATTCACAAAGAAAATTCGCTCTATACGTTAAATAAAAAATGTTTTGGAATAACTGCAGGAAAACAAAAAAAAGAGAAAAAGGTGATCTAGGCTTAAGAACCAAGCTGGGAGGCAAGAGACGTGATCTGCCTACGATTTCCATTTTTACAAAAAGTCAAAAATAGAAAATAAAAAACGTCACCAAAAAAATGTTTGCTCATACAAAAAATATTTTTTGCGTGGATTGTAAGCAATTTCGTAAAGAAAAATGTACGAAGCGAAATTCTTCATCGAAAGCTCCCCAGGGATGATTCTTCCGTGCTTAAGGGCGTTTTCAGAATCCGACTATCAAAAAAATCACATAGCAAAAAACAAAAAGTTGTAGGACAAAACAATTGAAAACAGATCGTTTTTGAAGGGTTTTGTTCTGTTTTTGTATATTTTGAATTGATTTTTGTTATTCGAAAATACCATCTGAGTAACGGTGTCGTGCATGGAGTCGTACAACTCAGTCACCTTCTGGGTACCATCATGACGGAATTCTAAAAAAGTCAATCAAAAAAAATGTTCGCATTGAAAAAGTTACTATACACAACGTATTTTGATTAGTTTTATAATAGTTTTTGTAACTTTTTGTGGATTTGTAAATTTCTTTTTTTGAATACCAAGAACTTCAGCCATCTCCGATTGGAGAACGGACTTCATCTCGAACCAGAGCCAGAAGGCGGCGACCGTGGAACCTCCACAATTTGATTACAAACGCGATGGATACTTTTGACGGGAAACAGGTTTTGGGTTTTAGATGCTTATAAGGCAAATTTCGAGCTCAAAAAAGCGTGAATCGATATCTAAACAGCTAGCTGAAAACGATTTCGAAATTTGTTTTTGGCGCTTCCATTTCTAAAATTTCGAGAGGAGTCGATTTTGGATGAGAAACATCTAGACAGAAATTTCGAATTTCGTCTCATGGTGATTCTGACCACCAAAATCGACAGATCCAAAAATTCAGATTTCCCAAATTTCCAGTTCTCAAAATCAAAAACCGACCTGAAAGCCGAAATCTGCGTCAAAAATTGATTCTGAAACATCATTTTCCCGTCATCAACGTAATTTTTACATGTAAAAATCGTCAAATATCCATCGCGATCAAAAAACAATTACAAAATTCAAAAAGATTGTACGAAAACTTTTTTGACTAAGGAAAATGTTGGTTTTTACCTTCGTTGGACAGAATCTCCCCCCACTTGTTATTGGCGGTCTTCCAAGAGATATCGTTCTGGCCCTTCTTACGCAACCTGGCGTATTCCGTCTTGATCTCAACAATACTATTTTTCGATCACAAAAAAATAAAATAAACAACAAAACATAAAACAATACTATTCTTTTTGCACTATTTCATGAATTTTTTATTGTTGGTAAAATGTTTTGATGAGCCGACCGGTGAGCGGCATCGTGGGAAAGCTTGATGGGGCAGTTCCTAGCGATGTAGGCGGCGCAACCCATAGCTAGCAAAAATTAAAAAATTAGAAAACAAAAAAAGAAACGTATGCAAAACTATACATTTGTACGAATTCGGTGATAGTTTTATAGCTTTTTGTGAATTTTTATTTTTGTGGATACGGGTATCAGCATTCATCAAAACGCATTCATGAAATTTCGCACCGGAACACTCACCAACCTAAAAACGTTAAAATCAAAATTGAGTGTCAAAGATTGAAAACACAATTTTTGAAAAAATAAAAAGAGGTTGAAAGCATGAACAATATGCGGTGTTTTCGTTGTTTTGGTAAGGAAATTTAAGAATACGCTTCCGCCGCGTTCGACGTCGTGCTCGTCCATCATGTTTCGCATCGCCTCCTTGTTGTCACTATACTGACCATTCGTTTCGTACCCTTACAATTATACAAAATGCCTTATAAAAACCATAAAAACGCCTTCTAAAATTGTTTTTCTACGTACTTTTGAAATATTTGTATAACGTTACCTGCGTCCGCGAGGTGGTCATCAGCAGTATGGTCATCGGGGGCTTGCTCGGCCGCTGCATCTTCAGCATCCAACGCTATAAAAACCATTAAAAAACAAACATAAACAAACGTTTTTGTTGCGCAAAAACTTTTTTCGATTTACTTTGTCTTACCAACTTCACAAAACTTTTGTTTTTACAATTTTGTATAATTTTTGAATAGAGAGGGTACCACGCGTGGAAGAATCCTCGGCAGTGATGAAGGCCGGTAGAGACACCTTATTTTATCGTACAAAACAATAGTTTTTAGTAATTTCACGTTTAGTCTTACATTTGTCAAAACAAAAAATAAAAAATGTTGTAAGAAAAAATGTTGTAAGATGTGAAGAAATACGGCGAGGATATTGCGGAGTGCGAGCATGGTTGTTGTCCTTGTCAATTTTGCTGTTAGTTAGATTGAAATTAGCTGTTTTTGTTGATTATTGTTACTCGAAAGCTGATGATTAAAACTGGATACAGACAGACAAATAATAACACAAAATGAAGAGCCACACAAAATTCTTGAACAACTTACAACACAAAATTACACAAATATCATGTCAGAGTACGGATCGTTTATTTTACACAAATCATTTTTCGTATGGTACTAGTCGAGTAATTTATCTTTTAGTAATTAGTGTACTTTGTTCGTAAAAAATTGTAATGCCTAAACTGTACAGATTAATTTACATTTTGTTTTACCATCATCATTTTTGCATTCTAAAAAAGTTGGAAAATTAACAAAACAGCTTACAACTTTGAAACTTCGTATATCCAAAAGCATTATATTTTCAATGGTTTTTAATACATTGTGTGGCTTACAAATCGGAATCATCGGAAAAAGACATTGCCTGATCACCTTCCGGCCCAGGCACAAAACCATCATCTATTGGGTTCGCTGGCAAAAAACAAAAAAACGAAATCACACAATAAAACATTTTTTTGCTCATCCAAAGACATTATTTTCTTACGTTTTTGAACGTTTTTTTTGTCTAAAAAAGTTTACCAGCTCCAAGGCCGTCCATCATCCTTCTGGGCGTCATGAGACCAGTACCTCCAATAATCACCTCATACCTAAAATTTGTAAAAAAAATAAAACTACAAAAAAAACAACAAAAACATTAAAATCTGAACGAAATCTTGCAATATTTTATTGTTTTGTAATAGATTTTAATGAATTGTAGGTACCCAGAGGAAAGCGACATTTTATGGGCCATACGCGCCTCAGGTAGGGACACACCCCCTATAATGAAGACTATCATTTTTGGCCTTTTTAAAAAATTGAAAAAAACGAAAAATACGTCATTTTGTTTAAGTTTGCGATAAATGTTTCATGTTTTGTATGTAAAAAGGTAAAACTTTTGACAATCTACTTTGTGGCATCGCGTGCGCTGCGCTTGCCCTCATTTTTCGGCTCCTCGACAAAAGGAAACTGCTCGTGCAATTTTTCACCCTTGCCTAAAAAACGTTTTGGACAATGATTCAGCAAACAGTTTTCATAAAAAAAGTCAAAAACATAATAATTCGCATGTTTTGTAAGGTTTTTGACATCAATTTTATGTTTTACCTTTGCAGACCTCAGCTACGACCTCTTCAGTATATGAGACATAACCTACCAACAAATTTTGCAAAAAACAAAGTTTAGACAAATTACATACCAAACTATGCAAAATCAATGTTTTTTGATAGATTTGATGGTGTGTATGTAAAAAAATGCGTCGTATCAGTTATTTTGCAGTGTTTGTAAAAGGTAAGTACGGCCTTCGTCGATCTGGACCTTCTTTGAGCGTTTGACCGCATCTTGGATTCTTGCCGTTCTGTGCCTTGCGTACGGCTTGATCGTACCCGCTATTTTAACAACAATAATTAGTCATGTAAAACAACAAAAACAAAATAAAAATGTTTGGTTTTGTTGTAGAAACGTTGTAAAAAGCTTACAATTTCCCTTCAACAAGTCGAAGCCGGATTTCTTCCTCTTGTCTTTCCCCCGTTCCACAAACGCTTCTGTTGGTGCATCGGGCAACGCAGACTCTACCATAATATCGATCAGGTGCAACTCTTCCTCTGTCAATTCCGCTGCCTAAAACATACAAAATCAAATAAAAAATACCGTTTTTGCTGATGAATTGGTGTTTTGACATATAACTAAATTTTATGTACTTCTCGAAGTTGGTCTTGGACATCTAGGGTGATGTTCTCGATCATGATGTAGTACAAAAGGACTAGACGGAACTTGCAGAGGTGGGTGACTTGTTCCATTTCGCAGATTTCTAAAACGTTTTTGGTGATGCTTGGGCGGGGATGGTTTAGATTTTATTATAAGCACAAGAACAAATGAAAGAACACAAAAGCAAAAAGAATGGTGTGGAATATGGGTGGGCCGTTTTCTGAGTTATTCATTCGATTTGGGGAAAAGCCCGCGCCACGCTCTGGAGCAGTTCACTCAACAGAAATACTCCGGGGTTCGTTCCGGAATACGAGCTCTGCGCAAACCTTTCGATTGCGCCACTGCCAAAAAAATGGTGATATACAAATTTTGCCCTCGTGCCAGTCAGTTGTTGATGTTGGACCAAAAGTTTTTCAAACAGTTTGAGGTGAGTAAAGAAGGAACCACGTCCGCATTCACAAAACAAACCGAACCAAACCGACCTGTTTGTTCAAAATTCAAACGTATAAGCGTACCGTTTCACAGACAGCTCGTTGCCATTGCGATCTACACCCGTACAGACATCCTGCTCCACATCCCAAACATCTACCAACATACTATTTCCCAGCCTATTCAGATTCTTCTCACCTATTGCAATTTACATAAAAACGCACAAAAATCTTGTGCAAAGACGTACTTTTTGATGAATTTTGTACTAGGTTTTGTAGAATCGTACATAACGCGACGTGCGCATAGTAGCCAGAGAGTAGCTCTTGGTACTCTGGTAAGGCCCTAATAGCCGCTTTGGTCAAAGCCATATCTTGTTCTTCACCTCTTTGCATTCTAGATGTGGCATGGTTAGCAGCAAAATCCTTAATCTCAGCAAATAACTTATCCTTGGCCGTTACAATATTATCATGTTTTAACCTAGTCCATAGTTCATCTGCATCTGACAAAAACACCTCCTTACTTTCGCTTTCATTACTATTACCAGATTGGTAATCGTAAAAGAAACTAGCACTATCTATGTTAAAGGTAGGTGGGTCGTTGTCGTCGTCTAATACGTCAAATGACATACATTCGTAGTGGTAATCATGCATTAGGGCTGTTGTAATGTCGATCGACCTGTCAAGTACTAACACAACTGAGTTAGAGGTAAGTTCGCCAACGCTAGCCCTAGAGGTACGAGAAGCCCTACTTGTCCTACTAGCCCGGCCCATCCCTTCCTGGGTGCCTTGCATCTGTGGATATAAGTCTAAAAGTATCTCATGGCAATTATGTGCCACGTCCGCACAAGTGGCGCTAGATCCTAGATACCGTATCATAGGTTTTTCGTTTAATGTAAGACATACTGTTGCTAATCGTTCTGCTACAGACCTAGATAAATCCGGATCCCGAATAGGTACATAATCTAGTAGGGATAAAGGATCATCAAAATGAAAACACCTAGCGTCTTGTACTACAAACCCGAAATTCGCATCTACGAAATTTCTAACCCTCTTCATCAATGGCACACATGCTGTAATCATGCCCATAAGCTCTTCTGTTACGCCATGACTAAAGAAGATATGCGCCCTACGATACTTGGGATTCGCATCGTCAGCAAAATCTTGCATCAGCTGCTCTAAGGTTTCTAGAGTGGGCGATATGAAATAAACAGCCTCTAGTGGCAATGCCTCGCGTGGTTCTTCAATACTTTCTACGTTAGTAACGCCTTGAGAGAAGAGGTCGTATGTCTCAACTACAGAATCTAGCGAGCGTCGCGTATAGATATCCGTAATCAAAACTAGGTATGTCCTCCCCTCTCGCCTATTAGCACATGCTAGGATGTCGTTCAAAAACCGCCATTTCATAATGTTTCTTAAAGAAAAAGGTTTGTTCTTTTCAGCATGCAGTGGGGGCGTGTCGTCCTTATCGGCGTTTGCGAATTCTATCATACGATCTGTTCGTTCTTGACCTTCTAACTTAGCTATATCCTCAAACTCCTGAAACATAGATTGTTGCTTGGAAGGTAAACCATGGTTATACCCAACACCGTACGGAGCACTACCTGCAATAACACTCCCACGCTGTTCACTAACATGATTACAAAAAAAAATCAACAAAAAAAACAATAAATTAAATACAAAAGAAAAACAAAAAAAACATTAATTTTGACGATATTTGATGTATGTGTTTTCAACTTTTTGTATATTGTTTTGATTTTTTCTTAGTTATGTGTGTACCTCATCTGGGAATCGGTACGCAAAACGGCATTACGATCTGTCGCCGGGCCCCTCCTCATTGCCGGACTTTCTGCTCTTGCGAGTCCATGGGAATTAGCTAAAAATTTAATCCATGCAAAAATGAAAAACTTGAAAAATATCAACAAATAACTTCAAACAATTATTCTGCATTGCATTTTGTGCTAAATCTTACTAGTTTTAACGTGTTTTTTGATAAAATTTTCATACCGCCAAACGATGGAGGATCTTCGTCTGTATCTCCCTCATCCTGACAAATTTTTGAAACATGAAAACATTAATTAAAAATCTTAAAAGAACAAATCAAAGAACGATGAAAGCATTGAAGATAGTGAACAAAATTTTGTTTTGTGATGTAAAATTTGGTGTTAGAAATACTTTGAAAGTCCGCGGAGAAATTGGCGGTTTGCCACCCCTCTTCTTTTTCTTCTTCTTCCTACTTCCTTTCTCGACATCTTCGACGTTTATCTGGACACTATCATTTTGCACTGTTCCTTGATAAGGTTCTTGAGAATCTAGGGAGGTGTTCATGGACTGGCTGGCGCTGGCAGGTTGGGCACCATCGTCCAATGCATCCAACGCTATATTTTCACACAAAATTATAATAAAAATAAACAAAAACTTGCAAAAATGTATGTTTTTACAACAGTTTGAAGTACCAAAGTTGGCATCGAAGAGGTCGGGTTCATTGCCACCATCGTTTGCTCCATAAAATTCATCCCTATTTTTTTTCAAAAGTTCAAAAAACATGAAAAACAAAAATGCCATACAAAAACAATAAATTTTGTGCGGTTTGTCGACGAAAAATTGTTTTTGTATGTAAAAAGAATACCTATTTGGAGCTTTGGACGATGCCCGCCGTTTCTTCTTCTTTTTCTTCTTATCGCCCCCCTCGCTCCTGGGCATGGCTGCTACTATTCGTTACTACTAGTTTCTAGGACGTATTTGTATTAAAATATACTGTCAATTCTAACGATTACTGTTGCGCTACTTGTTATGCTTTGTTTTGTTGGTCAAAATTTCCGTCTACTAGAAATAGAATGTAGTGGAAATATCTGTACAGTTTAGTTGTTAGTCGAAAGATTGGCTCTAAACTTTATCTTTCTTGTTTACTTAATACGTTATGTCAGTACTTATGCAATTAGTTTTACTAGTCAAAGATACGATTCTTGTTTTGATTTTGTAGATTTTAGTTTAAGGTTTTAGTTTTCCAAAAAAGTGTTGCTGTACGAACGTTGTTTTATCTTATAAAAGAGGCTAATAGGTTGGGGTGAATTAGGATTTTAAGTTCTGCGTTGGTTTTAAATTATTGGCCTGTTTCAACAATTGTTGTTTATTGTTATTTTTACGATGGTGGTGGTATGATGTTGACAGATGACAAAAACACAGAAACAATTGGTTTACATTTTTTTATGACAGTCACAATAACTCATCTTTAACATTAACTCAGGTTTACTTTACTGTAAAACAACACACCATTCAAAATTTCAAACAAGATGAAAAATGATTAAAAAGAAACAGAAACGTTGGTGAAAATATGACTATATTTTCGTCGACCGCATGGCATAAGCTAAGAACATATCCCTCGCGAGACTGGATGACAATTAGACCAGGGCTTCCGGGTATTCGAACTTGATTTGCGTGAGACCATTCACAATCGAAAAGTCCTGCAATAATTTCAAAATTACAAAAAAATGGTGAAGACTTTGTGTTCAAATATTCAAAATTAGGCCTTGAGTAAGGCTTGTGAAAATACCATGCGCAAAATCGACGCGAATTCAATCGGAAATTCAGCCATCTGAATATGCAATGACAAAACCAAAATAACTGCAAACTCCATAGAATTAATCTATGTTGTTTGATCTAAACAAAATCGGTTAAAGCGTTTAGGTGACATACCTTCTTCTGAATGGCTTGCCTGAGTGCAGCCGCTACTTGCCTATTTTGTGATCAATTTGATTTGTCCTTTCACCAACGGCCTGGTAAAACCTGAAAGCGTAACCACCACACACAGACACTTTTGAAACAACACTTTCTTTCGCCAGTTGTTATACAGTTAGAATGCGTGTTGTCCACACGTTTCTTATCCTCGAACTTCTTGAATTGCACACTTTTGCCAGAAAAATTGTGACATTGCTTTCAGGATGTCTGCGTCAGGGAAGAAGCCATATCCGACATCGCCCTCATAACAACTACGATTTTTGTTCACAATCTGACAAAACCTAAAGCCATACTGCTACCACTACCATGCGTTGCGTGCAGCAAGAGGTGGTGATGGGGGACCAGTCGGGGTCACCGCGTTCCGTAACCCATGGCGTCCGGAAATGTCACTTGCAGACTGTTGCTTGATTTGACAAGACACGACCATACTTGTTTTACAGATAATGATTAAGGAAATAATTAGTTTTTGAGATCACAACACATGTGGGAGAAGACCGGTCAAAATCTGTTACGTTTTACGACGACTCAATACACACAACTTTGCCAGACAACATCAAAATGTAATAAACTGTAATCTTATGTAACAAAAATTGAAAATTTTAACGTCAAAACTCATTAAAAAATCGAAACTACTCTATGAACGATTAAATCATAGATTGCAACTCGCCCTCAAATGGCGGCTTACGCAAAAACTTATGGCGAATCATATCGCAGGGACCAAAGAGCGGCTCACCAAAATACACCACCGCGCCCATCTTGCACCCATCCTCGTCTGGCTCCGATTCCGAGTCTGAATCCTCGATTCGTCGCCCAAACAGTGCAGCGGCTTCTTTCATTTCCTTCTTGCTTAGTTTTGGAATGCCAAACTCGTCCCAAAAACTTTCAGGTGGTGGTGTCAAGATGGGCGAGTCTTCCTGTTCGTAGATGTCATCGTCATCATGGTAGCCAAATTTTCCACGGTGAGGTCCTTCAGCAACGTAACATAAACCCCAGTCACAATCACCATACTTTTTCTTAGGCCACTTCTCCCATCCTTTACTAGAATAGTTTAGGTTACATCCGTATTCGCCTACAGGGCCGCCAAACCACGCCAGGCGGGCAGATGCGATATCACATTTTTGAAGGAATTTTGTAATACGTGGGTCGTCTTCAGGAACAGCGAAATCCATGTCTTTGAGCATTTTGACCTTGAGTTCGGGGTCGACGGTAGCATATTCGAACACCGCATGTAAGGCATCTTCGATCCTGCCGCCTTTGTCAATGAAATGCGCGTGATAACGAATGTCATATCTGTGAGACGGCATCATTATTTTAGAATTGACAGAATCTACTGTAGGAATGGTTCTGGTCTTGGCTATTTCATTAATGGCCGCAAAAAGCTGCGCCCAGCCATGAGCGAAAGATTTGTAAATCTCCACAGGAGGATCCTTCCAATGCTCAGAGCCAAACACATGAACCTCGTCGATATCCAAAGGCTTGAATTTAACCCATGGACATGTATCTATAGAATCTCTGCTCAAATCCTCTGCTACATTGCAGGCGCGTTGGAGAAGTTGCCACATCTCGTCGGTGATTCTAGCTGGCATCAACTCCCCCACCACAACTTTCGGCGCCTTTCTAACCTTTTTAGGACTACTTTTCTTGGTCCCTTTTTTGGGACTAGCCTTTTTATGGGCAGGCTTTTTCTTAGGAGCAACGTTTTTCTTCTTAGTAATGACCTTGGACTTACTAGCAACAGGTTTCTTCTTTGTAACCTTCTTACCGTCCTTCTTTTTAGACGCTTTTTTACTGACCATCGCCTTCTTTGCGGGTACTTTCTTCTTAACCACTGCCTTCTTTTTTACAACTGCTTTTTTCTTGACGACTTTTTTTGCCTTAGATACGATGGGTTTTTTCTTGGCTGCCTTTTTGGCAGGCGCAATCTTCTTGTTGGTAACTTTCGGCATTTTGCGGTAAACTTGTACAATTTTTATGTACTAATTATTATCAATTGTGTGAAATACTTTCTTATGATGGTTCAATTTGAATTTCGTGATGGCAGGAAGGCAGGGAAATGGACCAGGGACACAAATTCTAACTTTTGCACTATCTTTACCAAATCGCAAACCAACTTACACACACAGGACAAAATGACCTTGTTTCCACTTTCAAAAATTTATAATTCTTACTTGGCTACTTTAAAATTGACTTGACATTCGAATTTTCTTGTTTTGAATTTGTTTTGTTTTTTGATTATTTATTGGTAATATAGTATTGCTAAAAAATTGATCTAATTATGTGTGCTTTGAAATGATTGTTTGGGAGACATTTTGGTTGTATTAGTTCTGTGATGTGTGATGAAATGGTTCATGGTTTAGCCAGCGCATGCGTATTCCTCTTCCAACGCCTCTTGTTGTTCAATCGTAAAAATCGCCATGTTGATACGATACTTGCTTAACATATGGTAGAGTTGTTGCCCGGTCATGGTAGCAAGGTTTTCCGAATCTGCCACAAGCCCGGGGTTGGATTTCTTGAGGATCGCGCGAAAATTTTCCGGATTCTCCTCATACATAATCTCTGCTACGTTAGCGGCCATCGAAACGTCGTTCCCGAGATGACGTAAAAACTCTTCACATCCCTTGCGAGCTCCCTCCCTCATTCCAGTTTCCATTTCTTGATCCAGGCGCTCTCTTAGAATGGCCCGCATC
>JACLAD010012174.1_pt1 | contig 16195 bp, 13 predicted proteins | sample 8027901 | NCBI WGS metagenome assembly JACLAD01 (sample SAMN15725071, study PRJNA655200) | protist metagenome | isolation source: fluorescence activated cell sorting (FACS) single amplified genomes of... | place: Spain: Blaines Bay Microbial Observatory, Mediterranean Sea | collected 2016-07-05 | reverse complement strand
ACACCGCCGAAGTCACCGCAGACCAAGCTCTCCGACGTCTTCGAAGTGATCTCCGAGATGCTGCCCGCCGAGGGACGCTCTGGAGCGGTTGTCTACTGCGCCACAAGATCCTCGACGACCCGCGTGGCGGACTTTTTGAAGACCCAGGGGATCGCGGCCGAGCACTTCCATGCCGGCCTCAGCCCGGCCGATAAGAAGGACGTGCAGGAACGCTTCCGGGTTGGCGAGCTACGGGTCATCGCGGCCACGAACGCCTTCGGCATGGGGATCGACAAGCCCGACATTCGCCTCGTCGTGCATTGCGACATCCCCGGCTCGCTCGAGAACTATCTTCAGGAGGCCGGCCGGGCTGGTCGGGACCGGGCCAATGCGAATTGCGTGCTGCTCTATGCCAGCGACGACGTGGAACGGCAGTTCCAGCTGTCCGCGCGTTCGCGGCTGGCACGCCACGAGATCGGCGCCATCCTGAAGGCCCTCCGCCGGATCGATGAGCGCACCCGTAAGAGCGGCAAGGTCGTGGCCACCTCCGGGGAGATCGTTCGAGAGGAGCAGGAGCGGGAGTTCGAGCGCGACAGCGCGACCGACGACACCCGCGTGAAAACGGCGGTGTCCTGGCTCGAGGAAGCGACGCTGTTGTCTCGCGAGGAAAACCGAGTCCAGATCTACCCGTCCTCGCTGAAGGTGCGCACGCTTGACGAAGCCGAAGCCCGGTTAAGGGGCGCGCAGATCACCGAGGCGCGACGGCAGGTGCTGATCTCCCTCGTTCGCTACCTGATGAGCGCCGCCGCGGATCAGGGCATCTCCACGGACGAGCTCTGCGGCGCGAGCGGGCTCTCGCCTGGTCACCTCACCAAGGCCATGGCCGATCTTGAAGCGCTGGGGATCGCGCAGAACGATCTCGCGATAACGGTCTTTGTCCATGTCGGCGTTGAGGGGCACTCCGCATCTAGGTTGGCGAAATCGGCCGAGCTGGAGGACGCGCTGATCGCACGGCTCCGCGAGATGGCCCCCGACGCGGCTTCATCCGAGCCAGTGCCGCTGCACCTGTCGGAAAGCTGTCAGGTCCTGCGCGACGCGGGTCACGGGGAGGCGCGTCCCGACATCATCGAGAAACTGCTGCGCGGCATGGCACGCGATGGGAGGGATCAGGACGGCGGGCGCGGCAATATCCGTCTGCGCAAGGCCTCGCGCAACACGCTCGGGATCACGTTGGAGCGGTCCTGGAGCGCCGTCGGCCGGACAGCCGAGCTGCGATGGAAGGCGGCCGCGATCCTGCTCGAACGGCTGACGAAGAAGGTGGCAAAGGGGGTGCGCGGCAAGGACATCCAGGTCGAGACCACGATCGGCGACCTGCTCGCCGCGCTGACGGCCGATATCGAGCTCAGGTCCAGCGGCATCAAGGACATGACGAAGCTGATGGAGCGGGCGCTGCTGTGGCTGCACGAGCAAGGCGTCGTGACGCTGAGCAAGGGGCTGACGGTCTTCCGGCCGGCGATGACCGTACACCTGAACCCCGCAGGGGGACGTTTCACCCAGGCCCACTTCCTGCCCCTCGAGGAATATTATGCCGAGCAGACGGTCCAGACCCATGTGATGGCCGCCTATGCCGAGCGCGGGCTCGAGGCCATGGAGGAGGCGCAGCGACTTTCCGCGGACTACTTCGTTCTCGAGAAAGACAGTTTCCTGCGGCGCTGGATGCCGGGCCAGGGCCAGGAGATCCGAAGGCAGACCACGAGTACTTCCTGGACATCCATCGTCGATGCCCTGGCCAATCCGGTGCAGCAGGCGATCGTCACCGACACGCGTGAGCAGACCAACGTCCTCGTGCTCGCCGGTCCCGGTTCGGGCAAGACTCGCGTGCTGGTCCACCGCATCGCCTATCTGCTGCGCATGAAGCGCGAGGACGCGCGTGGCATCCTGGTGCTGACCTACAACCGCCACGCCGCAACGGAGATCCGGGCGCGGCTGCGTCATCTCGTCGGCGAGGACGCCAATGGCGTGACGGTCTCGACCTGCCACGCGCTCGCCATGCGACTGGTCGGCGCGAGCTTCACGGGACAGACGTCGGAGGGGCGGGACTTCGACGGCATCGTCATGGACGCCGTGCGGCAGCTGAACGGCGAAGGCCTGAGCCGGGTCGAGGCCGAGGCGCAGCGCGATGCGCTCATCCAGGGCTACCGATGGATCCTCGTCGACGAATACCAGGACATCGGAGCAGAGGAATATGCGCTGATCTCGGCCGTGGCCGGCCGGTCGCTGGAGGACCCGGATCTGCGGCTCAGCCTCTTCGCGGTCGGTGACGACGACCAGAACATCTACGCCTTTGCCGGCGCCTCGATCGACTACATCCGCAAGTTCGAGGAGGACTACCGCGCGCGCCCCGAGTTCCTGACCGAGAACTACCGCTCGACCCGCAACATCATCGAGGCGGCGAACGCGGTCATTCTGCCGGCTGCGGGCCGCATGAAGGCCGGGCACGACATCACCGTCAATCGCGACCGGCTGATGGAGCCCGCCGGTGGCCCCATGGGCCGGCATGATCCGGTAGCGCAGGGACGCGTGCAGCTGCTGGATGCCCCTGCGGGCGATGTCGCCCAGGCCATGGCCGCGCTCGACGAGCTGAGCCGGCTCTCGACGCTCGACCCGGACTTTCGGTGGGACCGGTGCGCGATCATCGCCCGGGAATGGCGGCGGCTTGAGCCCGTGCGCAGCTATGCCGAGAGCCGCGACATCCCGGTCGAACTGGCCAACGAGCATCTGCCCAGCATCTGGCGACTGCGGGAGATGCAGACCCTTGTCTCGAGCCTGCGTGGTGCCCGGGGCGAGCTGATCACGATCGAGGACCTGATCGCCCTGATGAACAGGCAAACTCCGAACCGCTGGACCGATCTCCTCGCCGAAGGGATCGCCGCATTGGCGCGCGAGCTGGAAACCGGCGCGATGCCGGCCCTCGACGTCATCGAATGGTTGGCCGAATGGTCTCGGGACACCCGCGGCGAGCAGAGAGGCCTTCTGCTCCTGACCGGTCACCGCGCGAAGGGGCTCGAGTTCGACCATGTGATCATTCTCGATGGCGGCTGGGACCATAGATCCCGGGGCGAGGATGCGGAGGCACCACGCCGCCTGTTCTATGTCAGCATGACCCGCGCCCGAAAGACGCTTGCCGCGACGACCGCCGGTTCCCATCGATTTCTGCAGGACCGAAACGACATCGTCCTGCGCCGCCAGGTTTCCGTAGACCTGCGACATGCAACCCCCGCGCCGCGGCACTATCAAATGCCGAGCCTCGAAGTCGTCGACCTGTCCTACGCGGGGCGGCTGAGCCCGTCGCATGCCGCCCATGATGCCATCGCGTCCACGCAGGTAGGCGATGAGCTTCGCCTCGCTACTGAGGGCGATCGTTGGATGCTGTATGATCGGAACAGCCGGCCCCTCGGGCGCATGGCCAGATCTTGGCAGCCTCCGGCAGGCACGGTATTTCTCAAAGGAACGGTCGGTGCTGTCGTTCGCTGGCGGAAGAGCGATAACGACGAGCACTACCAGCAGTGGATCAAGCGCGAAGAGTGGGAGACGGTCCTGCCGGAGCTGGAATTTTGCACTGGGCCAATGTGATCCGCAGCCTGCAGGCCGTCCGAGCCAGAAGATACGATGAAGGCGCTGCAAGCAAGCAGCGCCTTTACCGCTCAAATGCAGGACTTGGCTTACTCTGCTGCAACCTGTCTTTGCTTGATCTCCGCGACCAGCGCGTCCTGTTTCTCGTTGGTCAACGCCTTGAGCTTTTACACCAGTTTGACGGACGTGTCTCATTACCTTGCTCGATCTTTTCGGGAATAGCGCACGGGGACTTGCAGCTTTCCTCTATTCATACCTCGCGGGCCATGGCACCCAGCTTCCTTTACTCGGGTTAGCCGGGCCACACCGGGGCCCAATCTGCGCCTGTTGACGTACCCGGTGTTCCCCGGCCATGCTTGTGACATGAGCGCCTGGATCACCTTGCATGTCATACGCTGACGCCCTTCTCGGGGCGCCGCTCGCGTACGCGATCCACTCCCAGATATTTCGAGATCTCGTCCGGCTTACGGCGCCCTTGTGTCCATTCCCGCGATACAAGGAACTGATCATGAACGATATTCGCGACCGCTACGACACCTTCGACCCCACCACTGTCGATCATTCCATGCGATGGCGCTGGTCCATGCGCCGGCAAGGCGATGATCATGCTCGCCTGGATCTCGTCCTCGGAGCGGGAGAGGATCCAGACAAGACGCTCGGGGAGCGTCTCAAAGCGGCCCTCGGGGATGGCTGGGAGCCGGAATGCCGGCGGCATGAGCCTACGGTGCGCTTGCCATACGGCGCCTCCAGCAGTCCGGCACGTGCCCACATTCTCGATGAACTCGAACGCCGTCTCGAGGCCGCGGGGGTGCATCACGCCTGTCGCGTTCAAGCGTTTCCGACTGGCTGGCTGCACATCGCAATGGTCCTCGTCGATCGCCTCTGCCGTTGGGCGACTGAAGGGGACGAATGCACGCTCGACGACGTCAAGGAAAAGTACGGGACCCTTCGGGTCCACGTTTACGGCTCTGCCCGCGTGCAAGACTTGGCTGCTTGGTGCGAAGAGCAAAGCGTTGGGCGCTGTATGTCAATGCCCACCTTCTCGAAACCATGGCGACGAGCCACATCAGCAAGTGCATCAAGGGGATCCAGATTGGGGCGCAGCCGGCACAGCAGCGCCGCCATGCCACCGGACCGCGCTGCCGCCGCGCGTGGCTCGAGCAGGGCGAACTCGGTCTCGGCATCCGCCGCAACCTCGAGCTTGGCCCCGGTCAGCTCCTAGCCCCGCACCACCACGTCGCGGGCGAGCCGGCAATCTGGCCCGACCAGATGCCCGGCATGCACATGACCCGTCTCGTCTCGCCAAATACCATGACCATGCAGGAACGGCGCGTCGTTGCGCCGCACCAGATGCAGCCCGGCATGATCGATATGCGCGGGGGCCAGGCTGGTCGTGGCGCTGAACCAAGCGACGGGTCCATGCCCCAGCGCGGGCGCCGGCCGCACGAAATCAAGCCGTGACATCGTTACATCTGAAAGCCGCAGGTAGCCTGTTTCGGAACCTCCGGCCGCGAAGGCTTGCGCCACCGCCGCACCGAGGGGGTGGCCGGCCCACATTCGCAGCTCAACCAGGTGCGCATGACAGGGAAGCGCCGTGACGCGTTCGGGGTATGGCGGGTCGGGATGGGTGAGCCTGCGGGTCACGCCTCGATCTCGCCCCAGATTGCCAATGCCTAGCTGTCACATCCCGGCAGGTAGTATGGCTGTTTCTTGAACAGCTTTGGCTTGAGATTGTGCCAGTCTTTCATCGCCTGCAATGGCGTCTTGCTGCCCAAGGCTGATTGAGGGAGCTGCTGGTTGTAGAGCCAGACATAGCGGTGCAGTGTTGTCTCCAGTTCCTCGCCCGATCGGAAGTGGTGACTTTGCAGCACCTCCTCGATGCGGCCGTTGAACCGTTCCACCATGCCGTTGGTCTGCGGTGACTTCGGCGGTGTCAGGCGGTGCTCGATGTCGAGGGCCTCACAGAGCGTGTCGAACTCATGCGCGCCCGTTGCGGCGCGCTTGCGCAGGCCGAACAGGCGGTCGGTGAACTCCTTGCCATTATCCGTGAGAATGGTGCGGATGCGGAGGGGACACGCCCGCTCAAGATCCCGCAGGAAGCGGCGAGCGTTGGCCGCAGTCCTTGCTTCGAAGATGCGGATGAAGACCCAGCGGGTTGCCCGGTCGATCGCCACGAAGAGGTAGCGCCGTGCTGTTTCATCCGCCATCTGGGGCAGGTATTTTACGTCGATGTGGATGTAGCCGGGATCATAGGCCTTGAAGGCGCTGTGTTTCGGTCGGGGGACCTCAGCCTTCAGATCGCGCAGGTTGCCCACGCCATGCCGACGCAGGCAGCGGTCGAGGCCCGAACGTGACGCATTCGGATTGAGAAACTCCCGCACCACCGCCAGCAGGTCGTCGAGCGAGACCAACAGCGTCTTGCGCAAGGCCACCGCGACGGCTTCCTGCGCAGGCGTCAACGTCGTCTGTAGCCGATGCGGGGTGTGGCTGAGATCCTCGACGCTGTCGCGCTTGCGCCACTTGTAGACGGTCTGTTCCGTGATGCCGAAGCGCTCCGCCAGAACCGGCGCAGGCTCCGTGCTCGTCTGGATCAGGGCCCGTATTCTGGGCGTCGTCATGGCTTGCTTGTGAAGATGGATCAGCATGATCGTGCTCCGCCTTGGGCATCCCTCAGAGCCGACCTTGCCATGAACAGCGCAGATCGCCGAGGACTTATGTGATCATCCGGGATGGGGCACTTAGGGAAGCTATTCAGCAACTTTTCGCTAAGTTCAGCCTGATATGCGTGACACTGCGCTCGCCAAGACCTCCAATCCAGCGCTAAGGTCAGCCTCTTGGGTGTCCTCATCAAAAGCATGGCTGATACCGTTGATCGACGGAACGAAGAGCATTGCGACCGGCATCAGGCGCGCCACGTTGGTCGCGTCATGGAAGGCACCCGACGGGAGAACTTCCCAATTTCCCGGTGCGATTTCCTCGGCTCCTGCTTCAAGTGCGCCGCGCAAATTGGCGTTCATTGTCTCAGGTTCAAGCCCAAGAAGTTCACCAAACTCAACAGTCAGGCCCGTCTGGTCTGCGATCTCATCGGCAGTGGTACGGATGATTTTCTCCATCCCTACCAACCTGTCTGCATCCCCGTCGCGCCATTGCATTGAAAAAGTAGCACTTCCTGGCACGATAGACGAAGCATTGGGATGCAACGAGACATGCCCAATCGTCCAAACTGTGTGCGGGGTGACGACGTTGGCGAAGCGTTCCTTGATCTCTGCATTGAAGGCCGACAGAGCCTGAAACGCATCCTTGCGCAGATGCATGGGCGTGGTTCCAGCGTGGTTTTGCTGCCCTTTGAACGTGATGCGCATGTCACGAATGCCAACGATATCGCTGACGACGCCGATCTGGGTGTTCGAACTGTCAAGCGACGGCCCCTGTTCGATATGCATCTCTATGTAGCCATTGAATTGATCCGGGTCGACAAAGCCGGTTAAGAGGTCTGCCATCCGTGCGCGTGATTCAACGAACGTGGTGCCATTGTCATCGATCAATGTATCCACCGTTTGCAGATCAACCTGTCCTGACCAGACCGCGCTGCCTGTTGTTACGCCAAATCGCCCTTCTTCGTCCTGAAAACTGACGACGGAGACTGATGGGCCTCCCGCTTCCTGAGCCGCTCTGGCTACTTCAAGCCCGGCAATCACACCCAAGGCACCATCCAGCCACCCGCCTTCGGGCTGGCTGTCGCTATGAGAACCAAGAAGAATGGAGGGGCCGTCAGCCAGGCCGAAAAGGTTTCCAACCGGATCGAAGTGAACTTGCAAACCCGCTTCACTCATCCGCTCTGCCAGCCATTTTCTGGCGGCGATGTCAGCATTAGAAAAGGCGGGACGGATCACACCCTTTTCAATGCCTGACGCACCGAATTCACGAAGCTTGTGCAAGTCACTCAAAAAACGGTCTGGATCGACTTTCATCTCATTTCCTTTCGTCATACTGCCAAAATTATTTAATAGTTCTTCGGTCTGATAAGACGCATCCCCCGAGGTCGCAGCATCAGCATCCCAATTGCCACTGCCGGCCCAATGCCAAAGGCATAGAAAATCGTGCCCAAGCCGAGTGTGCCACCTAGCGCCCAGCCGATCATGACAACCGCCAGTTCAAGGCCTGTGCGCACAAGCGCGATTGGTTTGCCTGTGACAGACTGAAGCCCTGTCATCAGGCCGTCTCTCGGGCCCGGACCGAGGTTTGCCGCCAGATAAATCGCCCCGCCAAAACCAGTTACCAAGACACCCGCAACAGCCAACAGTGCATTTGCAGCATAGGTCTCGAACGTCGGTAGGAAAACCAGCACATATTCCAGCACAGGACAATCGCAGTTGGCTTCACGTCTCGGTTAAGCCATCGAGAACCTTCCGAAGGAAGTCGTCATCCCAGCCTGCGCGCTTGAGCTTGATCGAGAGTGACCCCTTGGAGGTGTCCCTGCGGACGACGTCGAGGGCGCGGCGACGCAGGACAGCGATGTTGCCGGGGCCGTTATCCTTCCGGTTGCGCGCGACGTCTTCGCGGAACGACACGTCGAGCTGCCAGTGCAGAGCGTTCTCGATGGCCCAATGGGCACGGATGGTTTCAATCAAGAGGTCTGGCGTCGGCTTCCAGGACAGCGACAGGCACGGAGGCACTGCCTGAAGCTCTTCGCGAGAGGATGAAGCTCTTCGCGAGAGGATCATGTCACGAGATCCCGAACGCCAAACCGTCGAAATCCAGAGCTACGTTGCTATCATGAACAGCCCTTCGTCCCTTGGCGGAGCCGAAGTCGTCCTTCGAGAAACGACGTGAAAGGGATGAGCCACGCTCAGGCTTGATTACGCGCCCCTCACCCACTTCCGCTCTACCGCAGGCTCGATGTTGACGCCGCGCACTGGAGAGTGTTAGCTGATCATGTGCAACGACGCACTTAGCATCACCAAGCATCGCAGCTGAGCATTTGTTCTGTTGCGATTTATGTGTGCCATCAGACATCAGATGCTCAGCCTGTAAAAAAATAACAGGGAGATCATCTGAAATGAAAAAGCATCTTGCAACTAGCGCCCTCGCCATGACGGCGGCTCTGACCGCGTCGGCGGCATTCGCCGAGATTAAAGTCGGAGCAATCTTCGATCTCACTGGCAGCCTGAACATCTACGGGATTCAGGAAGATAATGCGCTGGACCTAGCCATCGAAAGCATCAATGCCGATGGCGGGCTACTGGGTGAACAGATTGAGGTCGTCAGCTACGACTCGCAATCCGAACTCAGCAAATATACACAATACGCCAACACGTCCGTTTTGCGGGATGGCATTTCGGCTATGTTTGCCGGCCTGACAAGCTCGTCACGCGAAGCGCTCCGGCCGATTTTCCGGCGCGCCAACATCCCTTATTTTTATCCGGCCCTCAATGAAGGCGGTGCATGTGACCGGCAGACCTTCGTCACTGGGTCGACTGCATCTCAGCAGCTCAAGCCGCTGATCGAATGGTCAATAGAAGAATACGGTCCTAAGATCTACATCATGGCACCGGATTACAACTTTGGCACCATCTCGGCTCACTGGGTCAATGAATATGCTGAGCAGAACGGCGGTCAGGTTGTTGGTGAAGATTTCCTGGCATTGACCGTTACTGATTATGCGCCCACGATCCAGAAAATCCAGCAGGCGCGTCCCGACTTTGTGGTAGCTCTGCCGGTGGGGGCCAACCAGACGGGGTTCCTTGAGCAATTTGCTGCCGCTGGTCTGGGTGAAAGCATCGGCATAGTCTCAACCAACTACGGTTCCGGCAATCAACAGGTTGTCGTATCGCCCGAAGCGGGCGAGGGCTTGATCGCAAGTCAGGGTTACTTCATGCAGGTCGATAACCCCGTCAACGCAGAGTTTGTTGACATGTGGACGGCGAAATATGGGGATGACACGCCCATCGTGTCGGGTGCCGTCGACGTCTGGAACGCGGTCCACATTTGGGCAGAGGCCGTCAAAAAGGCCGGATCAGCCGATCCGGAGGCCGTAATCCCGGCTCTGGAAAGCGGGATCACCTTCGAGGCTCCGAACGGCACCGTAACAATGGAGCCCGGCTCGCATCACCTGCGCCAAAACATCTACATCGCGCGGGGTGACGATAACCACGGATTCGAAATCGTGGAGACCTTCGAAGACGTCGCACCCAGCTATGAGAACGAAGTGTGCGACTTGGTCGCAAACCCCGATCTCGTCGAACACTTCACACCGGAAATCAATTAATCAGAACCGCGCCCCTTTTTCGGGGCGCGGCCTCTTCTGGGAGGATGCATGGAACTCGATTTCTTGGCGACAGTCTTGCTGTCGTCCTTATCAAGCGCGTCGATACTACTGATCGCAACCATTGGCTTGGCAGTGGTCTTCGGCCTAATGGGCGTGATCAATCTCGCGCATGGCGAATTCCTCATGATTGGCGCCTATACCGCACTTACTACAACACAGATGGGAGTTCCCTACTTCCTCTCTATTCCGATTGCCGTCGCAGTGACTATGGCAATTGGCGCGATCGTGGAAATACTCATTATTAGCAGGCTTTACGGCCGCCTATTTGACACAATGTTAGCAACTTGGGGCTTGAGCATCGTCTTCTATCAAGCCGCGGTTCTCATCTTTGGCACTGTGACGCCAGGCATCGGAATGCCACAGTATAATATCACAATTGGCGACTACAACTTGGCCGGATATCCACTTCTAATGGTCGTGGTGGCGGCTGCAATGTTGTACTTTGTCTTCGCCTTAATGACTAAATCCGTTTACGGCATGAAGGCGCGCGCATCCATTCAGGAACCGCAGATGGCGCAGGCCATTGGCATCGAATCCTCACGCGTGAATACATTGACCTTCGCTGTCGGGTGTGGCCTCGCTGGTTTCGCAGGTGCGGTTCTTCTCCCGATCGTGCCAGCCACGCCGTCGATGGGCTTTGCGTTCGTTATCAAAGCATTTTTGACCGTCGTTGTTGCTGGTCCTGTCACACTAACGGGCAGCGCCTTGACGGCCTTGGGTCTCGGTGGCGGCGCATCCATCACAGCGAGCTTCATGACCTCGGTTGTAGGCGACGTCTTCTTCTTCCTGATCACCGCTTTGCTACTTTGGCTCTACCCAATGGGTATTTCCGCCAAGTGGCGCCGCAAGCTGTAAGGCCACGCCAATGACAATCTCGGAAAAACTCCACAAATATGCGGGGCTGATCTTTCCTGCCATAGCGATTGTGCTGGCTCTCGTGCTGGCCGGTCAGATCGACCCATACCTTGCCTTCGTCGCCACATCTTGGGTGATCTTCGGATTAGTCGGGCTCAGTCTCGATGTTGTCTGGGGACGCGGCGGATTGCTGAGTCTCGGCCAAACCGCATTCTACGGCCTCGGGGGCTACTTCGGTAGCGCTGTCGCTATCAACCTTGCTCCTGCAACGGGCAACACCCTGATCTGGGCACTGCCCGCCGGTGCGGCTTTCGGTGCATTGGCAGCGGCCGCATTAGGCTACATCATCTTCTATGCGCGCATGGGACCGCTCCAAAGCACCATCCTGTCCTACACCTTCACCCTGTTACTGTGGTCTGTCACGCAGACGTTCAAACTGGATGTTGGTGAAGCTTCAATCGGCGGTGACAACGGCCTGTCGAATATTCCCGGTATCCTTCTTGGTTTCGGTAACGATGCGCAACCACTCGGACCGAACTCTGCTTTTGCAGCGGTGGTTGTGATCTCTGCTGTTCTCTACTTCTTCACCCGTTGGATAATGCGCGGAACTTTCGGTCGCATTATTGATTGCGTCCGCATCGATCCTGAAAAAACCGAACTTCTCGGATATGATGTCCGGAAGTATCAACTGCTGAACTTTTCCTATGCCGGTGCTTTGGCAGGGATCGCCGGCGCGTTGTTCGGCCTCTGGTCGAACTACCTGAACCCCTCAATTTTCTCTGTCCAGGAAGCGTTGCTGGTTCCTATTTACGTGCTAGTTGGTGGGCTTGGCACTTTGTCCGGCGCTTTCCTCGGCGCGCTGGCTATTGGTGGGCTATCATTCTTTCTCGGTGGCGGAGCTGTTGGCGGGCAAACGACTCTCATACTTGGCATTGTCCTGATCCTACTCGTTCTTTTTTTACAAAGAGGCATTATTGGAGGCCTTGACGACTTGTGGCGCAAGGTTCTGCCAGATCCAAACGAGGCGGCTCGTGATGCCGGCGCTGTAAAAATCGATGACACGGTTCTCAGCGAAATTCTCGAAGATGCCGCCAAGGAAGCCGGTCCTGCGAAAGACATGGGGACCAATGAAGCCTTCAAACAATTTGGCGGCGTCATCCCTGTCAACAAGGTGACGCAGTCGTTCACCCCCGGCAAACCATATTCGTTGATCGGCCCGAATGGCGCGGGCAAAAGCTCGTTCCTGAAGACCTGTGTCGGTATGTATAAACCGCAAGGTGGAACTGTCACCCTCGGCGTCGACGATATTACAAAAGCGCCGATCTTTGATCGCGTTCGCAAGGGGATGGGAGTTAAAAACCAGAAGCCCCAAGTTTTCGGCGAGCTGACGGTAGAAGATAATCTATGGACTGCCGCGTTCGCTCGAACTCACGACAAGACAAAATCCGAGGAAGTTGCGGCCAAGATCCTTGATATGCTTGGTCTTGAAGGTCAGTCCAATGTGCAGGCGTCTGCCTTGTCGCATGGCCAGCAGCAATGGCTTGATATCGGGATGGTGCTTTGTCTCGCCCCGCGCGTCGTGCTTCTCGATGAGCCCGCGGCCGGGATGACCAATGAAGAAACGCGCGAGCTATCATCGCTTGTGCGGACCCTCGCGAAACATACAACGGTTGTTGTGGTCGAGCACGATATGGAGTTTGTCCGGACCCTTGAGGGCCATGTAACCGTCCTTCACCAGGGTGAAGTCTTTGCAGAAGGCGACATCGAGACTTTGCGGGCGGATGACCGTGTTCTCGACATCTACCTCGGGAGAAGTGAACATGTTTAAGGTTGTCAACGCCACAGGTGGATATGGCAAGACCACCATCATTCGCGATGTCTCTCTCGAGGTAAAGAGCGGTGAGGTCGTTGCTCTTTTGGGCCGGAACGGGGTGGGAAAGTCCACATTGATGCGGTTCGCGACAAACCTTATTCCACCGATGGATGGCCATATCGAGATTGACGGGAAGCCTGCCCCAAATTCGCCAGCCAAGCGCGCGAAGATGGGTTTAGGCTATGTGCCTCAGGGGCGTTTCGTCTTTCCCCGCATGACGGTGATCGAAAACATCGCAGTCGCTGCTGCATCGAATGGACACAATCCCAAAAAGACTGTGGACGAAGCACTTGCTGACTTCCCCATGCTGCGACCCAAGGCACACGACTTGGCCGGAGGCCTTTCTGGTGGGCAACAGCAAGTTCTCGCTTTGGCGAGGGCGTTGGCGATCATGCCACGTATCTTGCTGCTCGATGAGCCAACCGAAGGGGTTCAGCCATCGATCATTGATGAGATGTCAGGCATCCTGAAGCGGATCAATCAAGATCGCGGAATTGCAATCTTGGTCGCAGAACAAAATCTCGACTTCTGCCTATCCATTGCTGAACGCGCCTATGTGATGGAAAAGGGCGAAATACGCATGGAGACGGATCGGGAAAGCCTTCTTGCGAACAAAGAACTCCAGCAAGAACTGTTGGGAGTTTGATATGAGCAAAGCGGATCATCTGACCGAAGACCAGCAGGAACGGATCAAAGCAACCCTCGCGCGGATTCGCGGGGGCCTTTCAGCGCTCCCTGCTGCTCCATCGGACGAACCTGCTCACTACTTCAAACCGGAGAGCTTCGATGCGAAGAAATCCTGAAACACTTGCGGCACAAGCCTATGCGCTTGCAAGTGATACTCGCACCGCAATCGATCTCGCGCGGCATGCATTAGATAAGGCAGAATCGCAAAAACATCTTAATGCCTTTGTCGCGTTGGATGCGGACGCAGTTCTGAAGCAGGCTTCCGATTCCGACGCACGACGCGCACGAAAAGAGGCGCTAAGCCCTATCGACGGACTGCCAATTGCGGTGAAAGACAACTACCTAACGGAAGACTATCCAACGACTGCCTGCTCGGATGCCTTGCCGACCGGACCTTCCGGCATCGACGCGACGGTGGTTGCTAATTTGCGCGCTGCAGGCGCTGTAATCTTCGGCAAGACGAACATGCACGAATGGGCCTTCGGCGCTACGAACGCCACGTCCAGCATAGGTCCGACCCGCAATCCGCATAACCTCGATCATATCACCGGTGGCAGCAGTGGCGGGTCGGCAGCAGCAGTGGGAGCAGGTATTATTAGTGCCGCCCTTGGTAGTGACACTGGCGGTTCTGTTCGGATACCCGCGTCAGCCTGCGGGGTTTATGGCTTCAAACCCACTTACGGACGGGCGTCTCGGTATGGTATTCTACCCTTGAGCTGGTCACTCGATGCTCCGGGGCCGATTGCATCCGGATTGGATGACATTGCCCTTTTGCTCCCATACTTTCTTGGCGAAGATGCACAAGACGCCTCTACCGCCTTAGCAACGCCATTCATTCCAGAAGCATGCCCGGACAACCTCAAGGTTCTGAATCTCACTGGCGCAGGGCTGGAACGTGCTGACGAGGTGGACGCCATAGTGCGTGAGGCCCTTATCCAACCTCATGTCGATGTAGCCGACGCCTCTATTCCGAACATGCGTAGTTATTTTGCAGCTTGGGAGGCCATTCTTCATGTCGAGGCGGCGTCCTATCATGATGCCCTGCTCTCCCGGTCCGGAAACGCCTTCACGTCGGTGACGCGAGCGCATTTGGAGGCAGGCAAAAGAGTTACCGCGCAAGAGGCAATGCACGCCCAGAAACTGCGAGCCCGATTTATCGACTTTCTTCTAAACGACCTCGGGGATTGGGACGCCTTGGCGCTTCCAACTTTGCCGATCCCTGCACCGTTGCACGGCGAAGACTACCAAAACTTCGGAGGGCGCGATGTCACGACCCAAGACAGCATGACATGGTTCTGTTGGCTTGGTAACCTTGCTGGCCTACCTTGCGTCAGCCTTCCTGTTGGGCATTCGACGAATGGTCTCCCTATCGGTATGATGCTGATGGGCAAGCCAGGAAAGGACGAATGCCTGTTGGGTATTGCACGTCGGTTTGACAGAGGACGGTGACATATGGCGGAACAAAAGATCAAGGTCGGGGTGCTGTTCTCACAATCTGGTCCGATGGCTGTAACAGAGAAGGCTCTTCTGCGAGGCGCCCTTTTAGCTATCGAGGAGATCAATGCATCGGGTGGTATCGAGGGTAGGAAGATCGATCCCATCATTCTTGACCCTGCTGGAAACGATCAGCTCTATGCCCAACTGGCCACAGAGCTAATCTTGAAGCACAACGCCAATGTTGTTTTCGGATGCTGCCTCTCGGCAAGCCGAAAAGTGGTCTTGCCGATCATCGAACGTTTCAATGGAATTCTGTTCTACCCTTCGGTGTATGAGGGTTTTGAATATTCCCCGAACGTCATCTATGGCGGTGCCATTCCGAACCAACTCGTCCTGCCTCTTATGCAGCACATCTATGCTACACAGGGTCGAAAAATTGCGCTGATCGGCACTGATACGCTCTATGCGCGAGAGATCAATCGGATTGTCAGTGAGTTTGCTGCGGAAAGCGATGCCGAAATTATAAGCGAGATTTATCTCCCGTTTGGGGCTGATCAGGACATGATGGCCGCTAAGCTGCGGGAAACAACGTCGAAGGAACCCGATACTATTCTTTCCACTGTGGTTGGAGGAGACAGCGTCACCCTCTATACGAGCTATGCCGATTTGATGGAGAAGGACCGCAAGCCTCCCATAGCGTCGCTGACGACCACCGAAGCGGAACTCGCAGAGATGAAGGAAGGTGCGCGTGCTGGACACCTCACCGTTGCGCCGTATTTTAGCTCCACGAAAACAAAGACCAACCGCGAATTCCTGAAAAAATTTCGAGCGCGCTTCGGCGAAAGTCTGAACCCAAGCGTTTACTCAGAAACGACCTACTCACTTGTGCATTTTTTCGCTGATGCGGCCCGGGTCGCTGGTCAAACCGACAGCACAAGCCTCCTTTCAGCGTTATCTGGAGCGGTTTTTAAGGCTCCGGGCGGAGACCTTTCGATTGACTTGGATACTAACCATTTCACACTACGTCCACAGGTCGCCTGTTCTACTGCGAATGGACAATATGAGATAGTCTGGAGCAGCCCGCAAAGCATTCGTCCTGATCCATATCTTGTGGCCTACGATCGCAGCATCGGCGAGCTGGCTTCGGCATGATCGGGAGTTCTCCGGGCGATCAAAATTTGCTTCGACGACTCAGGCGGAAGCGAGTTTTGGTGATACATCCCGACGATGAAGATCGTCGAACGTTGCTTGCCCAACTCAGGCGCATTGGTTGTCAGACAGAGAAGCTATCGTGTGCACCCGATGTTTTGCCCGCGGACACTGATGTTGTTCTATTTCTGCTGAACCGCAATGAATCTGGAGAAGCCGTAAAGTGGATGGCCGCCGCCGACACGATCACACGC
>JACLAD010004821.1_pt1 | contig 16205 bp, 11 predicted proteins | sample 8027901 | NCBI WGS metagenome assembly JACLAD01 (sample SAMN15725071, study PRJNA655200) | protist metagenome | isolation source: fluorescence activated cell sorting (FACS) single amplified genomes of... | place: Spain: Blaines Bay Microbial Observatory, Mediterranean Sea | collected 2016-07-05 | reverse complement strand
AACAAAAGGTCTTGTCAAGGGAAACTGCCTGCCTAGGGAACTTCCTTTGACGATACCTTCCTGTATTTTAAAATACAAGAAGGAATGGTCAAGGGAAAATGCTCGCCTACGGAATTTCATTTGACAACACCTTATGGTATCTTAAGATAAAGGAAGGTGTTGTCAGGGGACAGTGCCCACCATGATATTTTGCATAGATTATGACCTTCTGTGCTTTAAACTACAAGAAGGTATTGTCAAGGGAAAATACACGGCAAGATAATTGCTTTTGACAATGCGTTCCTGTAGTTCAAAATATAAGAAGGTATTGTCAGGGGAAGATGCCCTTCTCGGGAGTTTCCTTTGACGATAACTTCCAATATTTTAAAATACAAAAAGGTATTGCCAAGGGAAAATGAACGTCTGGGAATTTCCTTTGACAATACCTTCCTGTATTTTGAAATGCGGGAAGGTATCGTCGAGGGAATTTGCCCACCCAGGGAATTTCCCTTGGAAATCCCTGGGGGTGTCAAAAAATACGGGTGAGCAGTGTGAAGGGAAAATGCCAGCCTGTTCAATTCCCTTTGACAATAAATTACGCTATTTTCAAATATGGGAAGGTGTATTAAAATGAAAAATGTAAGCCTAGGGAATTTCTGTTGAGAACACCTTCCTGTATTTTAAATACAAGAAAGTATCGTGAAGGGCAAATACCCACCTAGAGAATTTCCTTTGACAATGCCTTCCTGTATCTTAAAATACAAGAAGGTCTTGTCAAGGGAAAATGCCAGCCAGGGGAGTTTCCTTTGACAAAACCTTGCTGTATTTTAGCATACAAGAGGGTATTGTCAATGGAAAATGCCTGCCTAGGGAATTTCTGTTGACAACACCTCCCTGTGTTATAAAATACAAGAAGGTAGTGTCATGGGAAAATGCCCGCCTGGAAACTGTCCTTGGACGATACCTTCCTGTATTCTTAAATGCAGGTGTGTTTTCAAAAGAAACTACCAGCCCAGGGAAATTCCTTTGACAACAGCTCCCTGTATATTGCATACCAGAATGTATTGTCAAAGAACAATTCCTGACTGTGGAAATGTCATTCAACAATACCTTCCTGTGTTTTAAAATATAGCAAGGTATTGTCAAGCGGAAAAAGCTGCCCAATGAACTTCTACTGACCACACCTCCTGTATTTTCATTTACAAGAAGGAATTCCCAAGGGAGCACGCGCGCCTAGAGAGTTTCCTTTGACAAGACCTTCTTGTATTCTAAACTACAGCGAGGTATTGTCAAGGGAAAATGCCCACATAGGGAATTTCCTTTGACAATACCTTGCTGCAATTTGAAATACAAGAACGCATTTTCAAAGGAACATGCCTGCCTAGGGAACTTCCTTTGACAATACCTTCCCGTATTTCAAATGTCAAGGGGAAATGTCCGCCTACGATATTTCCTCTGACAATACCTTCCTGCATTTTGAGATACAAGAAAGTATTGTCAAGGAAAGGATGCCTGCCTCAGGAATTTCCTTTGACAATACTTAACTGTGCCTTCGAGAACAGAAAGGCTTTATCAAGGGAAACTGCCTGCCTTGGGAATTTCCTTTGACAATACCTTCCTGTGTTTCAAAATACCCGAGGGGCTTAATAAGGGAAAGTGCCGACAAAGACAATTTCCTATGACAATCATTGTTGTATTTTCTAATTGGAGAAGCTATTGTCAAAGGAAAATGCCCGCCTAGACAACTTGCTTTGACAATGAAATTTTACTTTCAGTACAGGCAGGTATTGTCCAGAAAAAACCGCCCGCCTGGGGAACTTCGTTTGACGATACCGTCCTGCATTTTGAAATACATGAGCCTATCATCAAGGGAAAATGCCCACCTGTGGAGTTTGCTTTGACAATACCCTCCAGCATTTTAAAATACAGGAAGGTATCGTCAAGGGGGAATGTCTGCTTAGGGAATTTCCTTTGACAATACCTTTTTGCATTTTACAATACAGGAAGGCATTGCCAAGGGAAAATTCCTTGACAAAACTTTCCTGTATCTTGGAGTACAGGAAGGTATTGTCAAAGGAACTTCCCCAGGCTTGCATGTTCCCTTGACAATACCTTCCTGTGTTCTTAAATACAGGGATGTATTACCAACGGAAATTACCTAGGCGGAACTTTTGCCTTGACAACACCCTCCTGATTCAAAAATACAGGAAGTTGTTGTCAAAGGAGATTCCCAAGTCGGGTTTTCTCTCGACAATACCTTCTTGTGTTTCAGAATACAGAAAGGTATTGTCCAAGAAAAATTCCTAGGCGAGCATGTTTTCTTGACAATACCTGCCTGTATTTTAAAAATGCTGATGGGAATTGTCAAAGATTTTTCCCTAGGCGGGCATTTTGCCTTGACGATAACTTCATGCATTTCAAAATACAGGAAGGTATTGTCAAAGGAAATTCCCTAGGCGGGCGTTTCCCCTTGACAATATCTTCCAATATTTTTACATTCATTGAGGTAATGTCAAAGGAAATTCCCTAGACAAGTATATTCCGTTGACAATCCGTTCCTGCGATTTAGAATCTAGAAAGGTATTGTCAAAAGGAAATTCCCTAGGTGTGCATGTTCCCTTGACAATGCCTTCTTGTACATTCTTCAGGTGGGCATTTTCCCTTGACATGTTTTCTTGTACATCAAAATACAGGACGATATTGTGACATGAAATTTCCGTCGGTGGGCATTTTCCTTTGAAAATACTTCTCTGTACTTACACATGAAGGAAGGTATTGTCAAAGGGAATTCTTCAGAAGGCATTTTCCCTTGCCAATACCTTCCTATATTCATAGTATAGGAAGCTACTGTCAAAGGAAATTCCTTAGGTGGGCATGTTCCCTTGACAATACCTTCCCGTATGCTTAAACTACAGGGAGGTATTACTAAACGAAGGCTAGTGCGAATGGAAGTTCCATAAATGGGCATGTTCCACTTATAATACCTTCCTGTGTTTTAAGATACCGGAAGGTATTGACACAGGAAAATGTCTAGGCGGGCATGTTCCCTTGACGATACCTTGCTGTATTTTAAAATAGTCTTGCCCTTGACAGTACCTTCTTGTATTTTCAAAATACAAGAAGATATTGTCAAAGGATATTCCCTAAACGGGCGATTTCCCTTGACAATACCTTCTTGTATTATGGAACGCTTTTGCCTTTGGCACTACCTTCTTGTAATTTAAAATGCAGGAAGTGATTGTCGAAGGACATTCCCTCGGCGGACATGTTCCGTTGATAATACCTTCCTGTGTTTTAGAATACGTTGAGGTATTGTCAAAGGACATTCTTTAGGCGGGCATTTTTTCTTTACGATACCTTCCTGTATTTTTAAATGCGGGAATGCATTGAAAAATGAAATTCGCTAGACAAGCATATTCTCTTGACACCACCTTCTTGTATTTTGACATACAGCAAGGTATTGTTGGAGGAAATTCCCAAGGCGGACATTTTTCTTTGAGAATACTTTCCAATATTTTCGTAAAAAATCAGGAAGGTATTGTCAAAGGGGATTCCCAAGGTGGGCATTTTACCGTGGCGATGCCTTCCTGTTTTTCAAAATACAGGAAGGTATTGTCAGAGGAAATTGCGTAGGCGGTCATTTTTCCTTGACAATACTTTCCTGTATTTCAAAATACAGAGCAAGGTATTGTCAAAGGCAATTCCCTAGGCGGGCATTGTCCCTTGACAGTAACTTTCTGTATTTTGAAATACCCAAAAGTCTGGGTAAGGGAACTTCCCCTAGCAGGCATTCTTCCTTGAAATTTCCTTGTTGTATTCAACAGGCACCTGTGCATTCCGCCGGGCCTGGTTTTGGGTGGGGTGCGTCGTATGTGATGTGCGGTCTGGGATGTTGGGTGTGGAGTGTTGATTGTGGGATGTGTGATTTGTGATGTGCGGCGTGGAGTGTTTTTGTGTGGGGTGTGGCGGCGGTAGTGTGATGTTTGGTATGTCATGTGTGTATGTTGTGTGGTGTGTGGGCTGTGGTGTATGGCGTATTGTGTGCAGTTTGTGGTGTGCGGTGTGTGGTGTGCGTCGTGTGGTGTATTTGTGCAACAATCGAGATAACAAAGTAGAAGCAGAGGACATGATTTTGTTGGAACAAGTGCAAAGACGCATCTGAAAGCAATTGGTTAGCCCAAGCGAACGGAATGCGCCGAAAATTATCCCCCAAATGGTCCCAAAAGGGGCTTCAAAGAGACCACTAAGCAGCCAGATGGGACGAAGAGGACCCAAGTGAGACCCAAGGGAGCCACGATGAGCCAACATGGAGGCAAAGAGGCCCCAAGACGAGGCCCAAGGGCGCCCAAGAGGACCCAAGGAGCCAAATCATGGCCCCAAGATGAGGCTAAGGGGAGCCCAAGAGGAGCGCAGGATGTCCCAAAGGAAGGCCAAGACGATTTTAAAGGGGAACCCATAGGAGTCAAAATGGAGTCAAAGAGGGCACGGGATTGGAAAATGAGGAAAATGCAAATCATTAGAAATATTTACACAAACCGAACAAAAAACACTGTTTGGGAGTCTCTGGAGGTCCAAGTTGGGCTCATGTTGGGCGCAAGGGGCCTTGGTTAGGGCTCAGGCATGTGCACTTGTGCTCAAGTTGGCCTCATGATGGTGCAAGTGGGGTCAAGGCAGGCGACTTGGAGCAGCTTCAATCCAAAACGGAGCCCAAGGAACCCCAACACGGCCCCAAGCCAAGAGCCCAAGAGGAGCCCAGGACGTCCCAAAGGGAAGCCTCGACAATCTCAAAGCGAGCCCAAGGGCCAAGATGAAGGCCAACGAGGGCACGGGACTGGAAATTGAGGAAAGTGCAAATCTTTGGAAATACATCGGAAAAGCTAAACAACATCGCTGTCTGGAGGCTCTGGACCAAGTTGGGCTCATGTTAGGCGCCAAGGGCCTTGGTTACGGCTCAGGTGGGTGCACTTGTGCTCAAGTTGGCCTCATGATGGTGAAGTGGGGCCAAGGTAGTCGATTGCGATGGGCTGAAGCCCAAAGCGGGCCCAAGGAGACCCAACGTGGCCCCAAGATGAGGCCAAGGGGAGCACAAGAGGAGCCCTGGACGTCCCAAAGGGAAGCCAAGACGACCTGCAAGGGGAACCCAAGGGAGCCAAGATGGAGGTCCAAGTTGGGCTCATGTTGGGTGCAAGGGGCCTTGGTTAGGGCTCAGGTGTGGGCACTTGTGCCCCAGTTGGCCTCATGATGGTGCAAGTGGAGTCATGGTAGGTGACTTGGAGCAGCTTGAACGCAAAACGGGGCTCTAAAAAGTTTGACACCAAACTGTCAGAAACTTTAAGAGGGTAAGCCGAGGGTGGGGCAAGAACTATGGAGGGCTTGGCGCTGGGGCTGGCTCCCTGGACAAGGGCTTAAAACTTAGAACTTAGGACGTAAAGATGAACACTTGAAGCTTATCATTAACTTAGGGCGTAAAGCTAAGAGCCAAGAGCTTAAAACTTTAGAATGTGATGATCTCACATGCCTTGGCGAAGGCCCGGCGAAATTTAAAGTACAAGAAGGTATTATCATAGGAAATTTCTCATGCGGGCAGCTGCCCTTGACAATGCCTTCCTGTACTTCAAAATACAAGAAAGCATTGTCAAAGGAAATTCCCCAGGTGGGCATTCTCCGTTGACAACGTCTTCCTTTTTTTGAAATACGGGAAGGTATTGTCAACAGAAACTCCCTAGGCAGTCATATTCTCTTGACAACACCTTCCTGAATTTTAAAGTACAAATTGCCTTGACAATACCTTCCTGTGCTTTCAAGTACAGAAAGGCATTGTCAAAGGACACTGCCTATTCCGGCATTTTTCCTCGACAATACCTTCCTATATCTTAAAATACAGCAAGGTCTTGTCAAAGGAAATTCCCTAGGCGGGAGTGTTCCCTGGACAATGCCTTCCCGTACTTTAAAATGCAGGGAGGTGTCGTCAAAGGAAATTCCCTAGGCCGGTATTTTACCTTGACCATGCCATCTTTAAATACAGGAAGGTATTGTCAAAGGAAATTCACTAGGCGGGCAGTTTCTCTTGACAATACCTTCCGGTATTTTGATATGCAAGAAGGTATTGTCAAAGGAAATTCCCTGGGCGGTGAAAATACCCGCCCAGGCAATTTGCTTTGACAATAGGTTCCTGTATTTTAAAATACAAGAAGGTATTGTCAAGGCAATATGCCCGCTTAGGCAATGTCTTTTGCCAACATCTTCTTGAATTGTACCACATAGGAAAGTGTTGCGAAGGGAACATGCCCGCCTAAGGGATTTCCATTGACAATCCCTCCCTGTATTCTAACATACAAGAAAGTACTATCAAGGTAAAATACCCGCCTAGGATTTTTTTGACAATACTTTCCAGTATTTGAAAATACAAGAAAGTATTGTAAGGGGAACATGCCCACCAAGAGAATTTCCTTTCAATAACTCCCTGTGTTTTGAAAGGCGGGAAGGTTTTGTCATATAGAATTTGCTTTGACAACGCCATCCTGTATTTGAAATACGGGAGGTATTGTCAAGGGAACCTGCCCGCTGAGGGAATCTCCTTTCACACTGCCTTCCCGTAATTTTAAATACAGCAAGATGTTGTCAAGGGGAGATGCCGACCTCAGAAATTTCTTTTGACAATACCTTCTTGCATTTTTTGAATACATGGAAGTATTTGTAAGGTGAAAATGCCCGTTTGAAGAATTTCCTTTGGCAATACAACAAGTTTACGGTCAACAGGACGGCCTGACAGGACGGCAGACTCTAACCGAGCTCATGATGCAAATGTTTATTCTCAAAACATAGGACGCCCCAGGGTACCCTGATTTTCTGCCATCCAAGGCTGCATCAGGATATCTCTTTTATTACAGGACGGTAAGGCTACCCTGATTTTGCGCCGTCCAAGCCTGCATATTGGATATCGTTTTTTGGCAGGCTGGCTGACTGGCTGGCTGGCTAGTTGGATGGTTGGCTGGTTGGCTGGTTGGCTGGTTGGCTGGCTGGCTCTGGCTGGCTGGCTGGCTCTGGCTGGCTGGCTGCCATATGGGCTGGGGCCAGTTCAGTGTCCCATAACTCTAGAATAGCGTTTCCACCAGTGAGGGGTCAGGATGGGACAGGGACCCTGAAAGCGGTCCCGTCCAGCTGATGTCGAGGGGATCAAAAATTGAACAGGTCGGCCAGGGTACATTGCCACAGATGCTACAGGACAACCCTGAAAACAGAAGCCAAAACACAAGTCGGCGCAGAGTACTCTGCCCAAACTCAGGGCGTCCTGTCTTTGAAACCTTACTATGTCAAGGCAACATGCCCACCAAGGGAATTTCTTTTGATGATACCTTCCCATATTGTAAACTTCAGGAAGGTATTGTCAAGGGAATATGCCCGCCTTGGGAAATTCCTTGACAATGCCTACCTGCATTTCAAAATATAAGAAAGGTATAGTCAAGGGAACATGTATGCCTGGGGAATTCCGTTGACGATACCTTCCAATATTTTAAATTGCAAAAAGATGTTGTCAAAGGAGACTAACAGCCTAAGGAAATCCCTTTGACGACACCTCCCTTAATTTTAAAATACAAGAATGTACTGTCAAGGGAACATGCCCGCCTAGGGAATTGCCTTTGACAAATTATTTCCCGTGTTTTGAAATACACCAAGGTTTTGTCAAAAGAAACCGCTGCCTTCGGGAATTTCCTTTGACAATACCTTTCTGTATTTTGAAACAGGAAGGTATTGTCAAGGGGATATGCCTGCCTAGGGAATATCCTTTGACAATGACTTCCTGTATTTCAAAATACGAGAAGGCAATGTCAAGGGAAAATGCTCGCCTCTGGAACTTCCTGTGACAAGACCTTCCTGTATTCTAAAATACAGGAAGGTATTGTCAAGGGAAACTGCCCGCCTGGGGAATTTCCTTTGACAATGCCTTCCTGTATTCTAAAATACGGGAAGATATTGTCAAGGGAGAATGATTGCCCTTGGAATTTCCTTTGACAATACCTTGTTTTATTCTAAAACACGGGAAGGTACCGTCAAGGGAAACATCAAACTTGGAAAAATTCCTTAGACAATACCTTCCTGTATTTTAAAAATACAGGAAGGTGTCGTCAAGAGAAAATGGCCGCCTAGGAAATATCCGTTAACACGACCTTCCTGTATTTTTAAAATACAAGAAGGATTTGTCAAGGGAAAACACCTGCTCAGCGAATTTTGTTTGACAGCACCTTTCCAAATCTTGAAATGCAAGAAGGCATTGCCAGGAGTAAATGTCCGCCTAGGGAATTACCTTTGACAAGGCCCTCCTGTATTTTAAAATACGGGAAGGTATTCTCAAAGGAAATGCCCACCTAACGGAATTCCTTTGATAATCCCTCCCCGTATTATTTTAGAATACCAGATTGTATTTTCAAGACAACATGGCCGCTTAGGGTTGACAATAACATCCTGTAATTTTTAAAACACAGGAAGTTATTGTCAAGGGAAAACACCCGCCTAGGGAATTTCCTTTGACAATACCTCTATGTACTTTAAAAACAGGAAGGTTTTGTGAAGGGAACTAGCCTGCCTAGGCAATTTTCTTTGACAATACCTCCATGTCTGTTTAAATACATGAAGGTATTTTCAAAGAAACATATCCGCCGACGAAATTTCCTTTGACAACACCTCCATGTATTTTAAAATACAAGAAGGTATTGTCAAGGGAAAATGCCGTCCCAAGGAATCTCCTTTGATAATACCTTCCTGTGTTTCACAATACAGGATGGTATTGTCAACGGAAAATGCACTGGGGAATTTACTTTGACAATGCCTCTCTGTATTTTCAATTACAGGAAGGTATTGTCAATGGAATATGCCCTCCTGGGGAATTTCCTTTCACAATACCTTCCTATATCTTGAAATACAGGAAGGTGTTGTCAAGGGAAGATAGCCGCCCAGGGAGTTTCCTTCAACACTACCTCCATGTATGTTTGAATACAAGAAGGTTTTGTCAAGGAAACATGCCTGCCTTGGGGAATTTCCTTTGACAATACCTTCCTGTATTTTAAATACAAGAAGGTATTGTCAAAGGAACATGCCAGCCCCTCCCCGTATTTAAAAAATAAAGAAAGGTATTGTCAAGGGAATATGCCCACATAGGGAACGTCCTTTGACAGTACCTTCCTGTATTTTAAAACACAAGAAGGTATTGTCGAGGCAAAATGCCCAGCTAGGAAATTGTCCTTTCTTGATGTAAACACTCTGTGTTTACAAATACAAGAAGGTATTGTCAAGGGAACAGGCCGGCGTAGGGTTTTCCGTTGACAATACCTTCCTGTGTTTTGAAATACACAGAGATGTTGTCAAGGGAAGATGCCCGCCTTAGAAACCAAAAAAGCATTAAATCACATATTCAGGAGCAAACTTTTTTACACTGGGGAGTTTGCTTTGACAATACCTGACTTTATGTTAAATACAAGCAAGTATTGGGGAACATGCGCACCTGATTACCTTTTGCTGGAAAAATAATGTTTCATGGGAAGAAACATACTGGGAGTAGGAAAAATACTACTTTGCTTATTGCTCTGCATTTTAAAACCCCCAAACACCAGAGAAACTACAATATGTCTTTATTTATGTTCGTTCTAAAACGCAAAAACGCAAGGGAAAACACTAGTGTCCGTTCATGTTTACATTCGACAATACAAACAAAGAACAGCTATGATTGTCTTTGACATGTACATCCTAAAATGATCAGAGACAAAGACAAACAATACCTGTCTGCATGTTCTACATTCCATAACACAAAAACACAATGAATAACATCACACGCTTCCATTTGTTATATTCTAAAACGCAGCACGCAAAGAAAAACACTACATGTCTGTGTTGTTTTAGAATTAAAAACGAAATACAAAATAATTGGCTTTTAAGCTTTACATATAGAATACAAACACATTCAAAAACAATACATTTCTCATTTCTTTTGCATCCAAAAGCGCAAACATACCAGAGAAAAATCGCACGTTGCTCTATGTCTTACTTTGTAAAACGCAAACACGACAGGAAAAAACATGCGTTCTCTTTCGTTTCTGCGTTCTAAAAAACCCTAGCATTTGGAAATACGCTAATTTTATGTGATGTGTACAACCTAAAATACACACAAAAAGAAAAACAACACTTTTCTTAAGTGTTTGAATTCAAAAATGCAAACACATACAGACAAGCACTACTTTTTTGCGAGTTTATATTCAAAAGAGCAGACGCGCATGGAATAACAATTTTTGTATTTGATTTGTACATTCAAAAACAAAAACTCAAGGACAACTGAGAATTGTCTTTGATGTTTACATCTAAAATGCAAAAACACAAGGACAAGCAATACACTTTCATGAATTTGTTGCATTCAAAAAAACGCAAAAACACGAGGAAAATATAATAATTATTATACTATTATCTTTGTTGTTTACATTCTAAAACGCAAAAGTGCCAGGAAAAACAGTAGCGTTCTTTGATGTTTACATTCTAGAATGAAGCCACCCGCGAGAGAAACATCCTGCTGGCGAAAAAACGAAAGAAGGACGCAGACAGCAAGAGCTGGATTTAGCCAGTGCCAGCCATGTCACGTGTCATATATGACTTTTGGATTATAGGTGTGAGGCATGTTTCCACTTCAGCTTTTAAGCAATTAGCGCATAAGGCTCAACATTTAGTCTCCTTCTCCTCCCTTCCATTACCTGTCTGCACTTTTCTTGTTCCCCCGCTTCCCTTTTCCTGACTGCTTGACTTCCCTTCTAAAAGTCCATGCCAGGTGATTGCTTGTCAGCAGTATATTTCTGTGTCTGGGGGGAGCCTAGGGAAGAAAATCTTTCCATACCAATTCGTATTTTTTAGTAACGTCTTGGGGCAGCCTAGGGAAGGGAATGGAGAAGGCGATTATGTGTGTACCATTTTATTTGTAATGTCTAGGGGAGCCTAGGGAAAGAATTGGAAGCAAATTATACGCATACCAGCATATACGTAATGTCTGGGGAAGCCTGGGGAAGCAAATAGGGAATGACCCAATGCGCATACCACCAGATTTGTAGTATCTGAGGGAGCCGAGGGAAGGAAGTGGGGAGGGAAGGAAACTATGTGCACAGCATTACATTGGTAATACTTGGAGGGGCCCAAGGAAGGAAACAAGTAAGCAAATTATGTGCACTCCATCATATTTGTATTGTCTGGGGTAGCCAAGGAAGGAGCCAAGGAAGGAAATCATGCGTGCACCATTATATTTCTAATGTCTGGGACGTCTGCGGAACGAAATGGGTGAAGAAATTATGCACATACAGAAAGGAGTTACGCGCATACCATCTATTTGAAGTCTCTGGGAGATCTAAGTAAGGACATAGGAGAAGCAATCATGTGCATACCATCAAGGTCATATTGATGTGGAAATCGGGGACAAGGATCCTATGTGCATACCTCCACTGGTATATTTGTGGTGTCTGGGGGAGCCTAAGAAGCAAATCTGGATTACAACTACGAGCCACAGCCACAGCTCCAGCCCCAGACTCAACCCCGGCCGCTGGGCCATGGCTGTGGCTATGGCTTTGGCTGTTGCCATGGCTGTGGAGGTTGGGGGCAAAAGCATCGTGGCCAAGAAAACATCCCGTCATAGAACCTAGTGGTTTGCCTACAGGGGATATTTGAACCAGAGAAAAAATCTAGTCCTGAGACGGGGTCTGGCCGGCTCCAACGAAATACCTCCCTGTACCGGTATGTAGCAATACAGGGAAGTATTTGAACTGGGAGAAAAATCCAATCCATGCACAGCTCCCTGTATGTTGAAATACAGGGAGGTATTTGAACTGGGGGAAAAATCCAGTCCAGGCACAACTCCCTGTATTTTTAATACAGGGAGGTATTTGAACCGGGCAAAGGAACCAGTCATGGAACAGGGTCTGGCTGGCTCCAACCAAATACCTCCATATATTTTTTAAATAGGGAGGTTCTTGAACTGGGGAAAAAATCCAATCCTAGGACGGGGTCTGGCCGGCTCCAACAAAATACTTCCCTGTATTTTAAAATACAAGGAGGTATTTGAACCGGGGAGAAAATCAAGTCCTGGGACAGGGTCTGGCCGCTCCACTGAAATACCTCCCTGTATTTTGAGATACACGGAGATATTCAAACCAAAAAAACCCAGTCCTGGCACAGGGTCTGGCCGGCTCCAACAACATACTGCCATTCATTTTAAAATACAGGGGGGGTATTTGAATTGGGGAAAACATCCAGTCCTGGGACAGAGTCTGGATGGCTCCACTAAAATACCTCCCTGCATTTTAAAATACAGGAGGGAGGTATCTGAACCAGGAAAATAATCCAGTCCTGGCACAGAGACTGGCTGGCTCCAACGAAGTACTTCCCTGTATGGTAAAATACAAGGAGGTATTTGAACCGGGTGGAAAAACCCAGTCTTGGGACAGGTTATGGCCGATTCCAACAAAATACCTCCCTGTATTCTCAAATAAAAGGAGACATCTGAACCAGGGAAGACATCCAGTCTTGGGACAGGGTCTGACCGGCTCCACCGATACACCTCCTGTACTTCAAAGTACAAGGAAGTATTTGAACCGGAGGAAAAAATCCAGTCCTGGGACAAGATCTGGCCGGCTGCAACGAAATACATCCCTGTATTTTAAAATACAGGGAGGTATTTGAAACGAGGGAAAAATACAGTCCTTGGACAGGGGTCTGGCTGGCTCCAATGAAATACCTCGCTGTATTCGAAAATATAGGGAAGTGTTTGAACCTCAAAAGAATCCAGTCGTGGGACAAGGTCCGGCCGGCCCCATCAAAATACCTCCCTGTATTTAAAAAGACAAGGAGGTATTTGAACTGGGGAAAAAAATCCAATCTAGGGATCTGGGTTTGGCTGGCCATAATGAAATACCTGTGTGTATTTCAAACTACAGGGAGGTATTTGACCCAGGGAAAAAATCCAGTCCTGGCAAAAGGTCTTTTTTTCCTCCATCTCTACAGATCAAATGCAGTTAAATCTGCTACATGGATGTGGTGCATTGCACTCATTTCAACCTTCACAGGGCGACATGGGAGTACCCGATGTGCCAGCTCGTGGGGGCAAGTAAGTTTACTAGATAGATGGTATCTCTTTTCCGTCGTGTGTGGTGTACCAAAACAATGCTGATCATGATATGTGCACATATGATTACATTTTATTCTTGTCTAAATATAGATAGCCGTCAAGACAAAGACAACAGAAATAAAGTAATGTTAAGAAAGATGTAAAGAGGGGGAGGAGGGGGGGAAGGATGTAGTGGACAGTGAAGAGTGGAATTGGAGAGAGAGAGATGAAAATGAGGAAGATGAACCTCCTAATTGGAGGTAGCCTCATTGGAGGAAGGAAGATGCATACATAAATTACATGCAAAACATCATTGGAGGTAAGAAAAGGGAAAGTAGTGTCCTGACGGAATCCGACACTCCCCCACGATGCGGAAGTAGGAAGGAGAAAAGCAAGATCCTTATGAGATCCGACGCCAATCCCCAGACAACCCCCACAGAAATGATCTGTAGTCTGGAACATGTCATGGAGCGAAGAACAGAAGTCGTAGTCAGACCGGGTACACCCCCGCCCCTCTTGCGTACACAGAAAAAAACTAAGCAAATCAGAGCCTGTGACCCACCTCTTGGACTGCACCTCGAAGTGGAAGGATCTCCAATCGGTGCCGACTAAGGTCCCCCAACTGAGTGGTAGCTGCCCATACTTCAAGTGCGTGTTTATATGGGGATATGGGGAACCACTCGCAAATCTACAAAGACATACATGTCGCCATACCCTTCCTGCGACCAATGTCCCGATCGCCATAAACATATACTTGCCTTTGTGTGTGCGGGTGTGTGCATTGTGAGGGTGAGAATGTATGCACACATACACACACATAAATAAATAAATAAAAAATACATATATATATATATATACATATATATATATATATATATATATGTATGACAAACTTCAAATATTTTTTTGCAACTGCCTGGTTTAAAATTATTTTGTTACGCCAAGCCTTACGCCTATCGTTGCGCGGCTTTCGCCGAGCATTACGCGAGCATAATTATGAGTAGGTGTCCCAGCAAAATGGGCGCATCCAACGTTAAGATTTTGATACCGGACCCTCTCCAAAGCCCATCCGGAAACAAACTACAAGATGCCTATAAGGACTCCATAGGGACCCTATGAAGCCCCACAGTGACCCTTCAGGGCCCGTACAAAGCCATACAGGGACCTTATGGGGTCCCTATCAAACTCTAAAGGGATCCCAAGGCCTTAAAGGGACCCTGTAGGGCCCTGTATGGCCCCTATGGGGCCCTATAGGCTCCTATGTGGCCTATCTGTGACTAAATTATACACAATGTGCAAAACTGTAGCAAAAAATAAAACAAATAATAATAACAACGATAATAATAAATAACAAATAATACGCAGAATTGGGAGGATGTGAGACTTTCCTCTTATCCCTGTAGTTCTGGGAGGATATGAAATTTTTCTCATGTCTGTGCAGGTCTGTGAGGATATGATCCCTGCATGTTTGGGAGGATATGAGATTTGCTCATATCCTTGCAGGTTTGGGAGGATACGGGATTTTTCTCATATCCCTGCAGGGTTGAGAGGATATAAGATTTTAGTCATATCCCTGCAGGTCTGGGAGGATATAATTTTTTCTCATATATTTCCAGGTTTGGGAGGATATGAGATTTTTCTCGTATCCCTGCAGGGTTGGGAGGATATGAGATTTTTCTCATATCCATGCAGGTTGGGAAGATATGAGGTTTTTCTCATATCCCTACATAAAGTATCATCATTATTATCATTAATTGTACCATTAATCAATAGCATAGACAGCACACCTAAGCAAGAAAAGAACAACAAAATTCACGCAGAGCAGGCGAGGGCGGGATTGGGAACTGAAAATGGACAAGTCTGAGGCTCAAGAATGGGCCAGTCTGAGACTCAAGAATGGGCCAGTCCCCAGGTGTTGAGGTGAGCCGTTATGCGAAGCGTTACGCAGCTTTACGAGAGATCAGGGAAGTTTCACGCTTGAAAATGGTGGCGCCAGCGGGGAAGGCAGACGCGCCTTGGAGGACAAGTTTGGGAGCATGAGTTGGGCTCTGCCGGGTTCCATAAGGCTCTGTAGGGCTCTGTAGGGCTCTGTAGGACTCCATAGGGCTCTGTAGGGCCCGTAGGGCCGTAGGGCTCCGTAGGGCTCCGAAGGTACCATATGATCCAATTATGCTCTGTAGCGCTCTGTGGAGCTCCCCAGGGCTCTGTAGGGCTGTGTATGGCTCTGTAGGGCTCCATAGGTCTCTGTAGGGCTGTAGGGCTCTGTAGGCATAGGGCTCTGTGGGGCTATGTAGGGCTCCGTAGGGCTCCGTAGAGCTCCGTAGGGCTCCGAAGGCACCATATGATCCACATGCATGGGTTATGCTCGGGTTATGCTGTGGGGTTCCGTACAGCTCTGTAGGGCTCTGTAGGGTTCCATGGGGCTCCGAAGGGCTCCATAGGGCTCTGTAGGGCTCTGGAGGGCTCTGTAGGGCTCCATAAGTCTCTGAAGGGCTCTGCAGAGCTCCATGGGGCTCTTCAGGGCTCCTTAGAGCTCCGTTGGACTCCGTAGGGCTCCGATATGATCCACATGCATGGGTTATGCTCATGTTATGCTCCTTAAATAATGCTTGACTCAAAAACGAAGTAACGGCAAGCCCGCCCGTTCCAAGAGATTTAAGAAGGGTCTCTAATCCATTCGAGGGACAAAAGGCTGGCTTAAACAAAAGCCTTACTATTCCCCTGGAACTTTGCGAGGTTATGTTTTGCCGATGTTTTCCCAACATCATCATTAACAACAGCAATAAAATAAATCTTAACGCATGATGAGATCGTTTCAAAAATAAGAAAGGGCACCGCCCCCACCAAGTTCATGGAGAGATACTCTGAGTTTCCGATACATGCGTGATAGGAATAAACTATTGATTGGTTTTTGTCATCTGCTGGGGCTGAAAAACGAACGCATAGTATTTAAATTTTCGGTAATAGATTTCCTTACGCAATGCCCTACGCCAATCGTTACGCCACGTTCGCCGAGCATTACGAGGACACATGCTAAAAAATGTTTTTCGCACTACTTGTTTTAAAATCCTTGCATGGGGGTTGTGGAAGATTGCCATAT
>JACLAD010016087.1_pt1 | contig 16210 bp, 23 predicted proteins | sample 8027901 | NCBI WGS metagenome assembly JACLAD01 (sample SAMN15725071, study PRJNA655200) | protist metagenome | isolation source: fluorescence activated cell sorting (FACS) single amplified genomes of... | place: Spain: Blaines Bay Microbial Observatory, Mediterranean Sea | collected 2016-07-05 | reverse complement strand
ATGTTGGAAATTTCTTTGAAACTCCTCATCCATAAACTAAACAACCCTTAAGCTCCAACGCCATTACAGCTAATCTTGAGGACGACAAAACAGTGGTTTTATCCCTGAGCGACTCGCTCAGTTTTGGTCCTTGTAAGTGTGTTTCTGAGAGTGAAGATCTATTGTGTATCTGAGCTTACAGCATGTTCAGAGGGACAGAATCTGTCCCTATACTACAGAAGCACCCTACAGAGAGGGCATAATCAGTACCCAAAAGACCATTTCAAAAGAACTAGATAATGACCTCAGCAAAGTTTAGGGCTGGAACTGCCAAGACTACTAGTAATTAACAATCGGTGGGAGGACTGCACTATCGCAGAAATCAGATCACAGGCACTGACATCAGATGTTTAGAGCTAAAACGTTGAGCATTTTTAATCAAGATTTTAAACAATTTTTTAGTGCATGGAAGTAATGATCAATGATACGTGTGCTTGTAGTAATTGTTAAAAATTAGGAGCGAGATCTCCAATTGATGATGCTAGAGGATCAGCATTAACTTTTTTTTCTTGCATTTTGGAATTGGGTACAGGCGTATCAAATTGATAGTCTTGATCAAATTTCTGCATTCTCCAAGTTTCGATCATTTCTTTCCAAGCACCAAATAATGTTCTTGGTTCAGGCATATCAAATTTTATTTCCTCATGCAATTTTTTTAAGTTGTAGCACGGAACTCCTGCAAACATATGATGTTCGATATGCCAATTCATGTGCCAATATAAGAAGGATAGAATTGGGTTCAATTTAATAGTTCTAGTATTTTTCCTGAAATCAGGAACGTTATTTTGTAGACCACAGTGTTGAGTTAGACCAACAAAATATGCAGCCCAATTTGCCATAAAAGAGCTGAGTGTAATCACGATAAAAAGCCACCAGTGTCCAGAGATAATTGAAATCATTAAGATATTACTGTGAAAAAGAAGTAGTATTCTAGACCAAATTATTGATTTTCGATGTTGCAAAGGTTGATCATTATGCAATGCCTGCAACCATTCTTGACATGGAATTTTTGTAGATCCAATCCTACCAAAAGAAGAAAGCCCTGTTAAATATACTGTGGAGAAAAACCCACCTTTGCTGAATACTCGATCAGGTTTTGAGAAGAGGTTTAGTGTAAAGATTTGAAATAGTGTAGTAGGTGAAAGAGAGGGTTGAAGTGGTAACAAATTCTCTCTATCAACTGCAGGATACATGGTGTACCGATGATGATATGTGTGACTTGAGGCGTAATCGTAGGGATCCCACCAACTAATCAGACTGTATAGGTATAGAAAAAACTTATTGTAAAATTTAGTACGAAATACAGTACCATGTGCCAGTTCATGAGGTGCTACACCAGACAAAAAACTGCTCACAGTACCATGTACAAATAACATCGCTAAAAAAGCATACCAGATGCTGTTGTGCCAGAAAATATAGACCAGACCACCTGTCATCAAAAATATAGCTAGATGTCCACCGGCTTGAATAAGACCCCTGTTGTCACTTTTCAAACATAATTTTCTCAGAACCTCTTTTTCAATTGGGCACCTGTACCAATCCGGACGAACCCCTTTTTTTATTTCTGAAAGTGTTGTCATTTTTTATCTCATCAAAAAAATTAAAGTTCACTTATTTTTAGTCTGATTCTTAATTATTTATATTTTCTACAAATATGTATTTCAAAAAATCTAAATTAAGGCAGTAAATTGTCACCAATAACAAGACAATTTTTTTCTTGAATTGAATCATACATTTAACCTACTTACACACACAAATTTGCAGTCTATAAAAGGTATGACTACAACTTGGGAGACTCTGGTTGATCACCAAACAGCAAATGTTTACAGCACCACAAAAATCAAATAATTAAAATAAGCATTAGATTAACTTGAGCGGAGTACACCTTTTGGAACCAATTTAGTTTTCGCAGACTTACAGAGTGTAAAAATATGTAACAAGCCGATGTTAAATGGTCTGAGAATCTTTGAGGGTTGTTTAGGAAGTATTGGTAAGGCCCAAAAATAACAATCAGGTAGCAACCAGTTTGGAGCCTACACCATAGCGGAAATAAAAGCATGGAAACCAACATAAGGAGCGAGAATGACAAAAGCAGAAGGGTTCGATAAAGCAACAAAGTTGGCGATGAAAGGTGATCTGACATTTTATGAGGAGATTTTACACCCCGATTACGAATCTATGAATCATCGTGTACGAATCAACCTAGAAATGAAAATCCATTCTTTCGGAAAATGGACCTCTTTTTACTGTTGGACCAATGCAGCAAATCTATGAAAATGAGGGGTTTGTACGTATTCATCGCTTTTCAAGAATTGCCAATAAGGATGTTTTCTATGAAGTCCTTGCCGCAATTACATATGAAAACGGGAAAGTAATTACTCAACAAATGGTTCGACAGGAACTAAAGTACGACCCCAGCGAATGAGAAGACTGGAACTGGGAAGACTTCACGTAATGTACTTACTGCCGACGATACTATTTATTCTACTAACAACAACTGTTCTTGCAGATTCTGCAGGCTGCCCCAAAAGCTACCGCAAGATCTACCGCCACTGGATTGATGAGGACCGTGACTGCCAGAATGCTCGTCATGAATTGCTGATCGCGGAGTCCTGCTCGACGGTTGGGTTCAAGACCTCAAAGGGTTGTCGAGTGATCTCAGGAAGCGGGAATGACCCGTATTCTGGCAGAACCATCACGGATGCCAGTAAGTTGGACATTGATCACATGGTGCCTCTGAAGGAAGCACATGAATCTGGTGGGATTGCTTGGGATGCTTAAAGAAAGCGAGACTACGCCAATGATCTGAGTGACCCAAACACCCTCATTGCCGTGGATCGAGGCCTCAACCGGCAGAAGGGCGCTGATAATCCAGCAGATTGGCTGCCTCCCAATCAATCATATCAAGCAGAGTATGCGAGAGCTTGGGTGGCTTTGAAACTGAAGTGGGGTTTGACTGGTGATGCCAAGGAAATTGTTGCTCTCAGCGTGATTCTGGGGGTTGATGCAGAGATGCCACTGATGGCAGAGGAGTGTGGTGGTGTGATCAATCCATTCAGCACCAAGTTACGCGTGGCGCAAGTGGATTGCTCCGCCAAGAGGTACTTGCAAGAAGATGATTATTTGTGATGAGGCCAAGGCTTTACCAACCTAGTGTGGGATGAAGAATCTAGATAGGGATGGTGATGGTTTGCCTTGTGAGGCGCTGAGTGATTGAGCAGCGTAATGCCTACGAATGTCCAAAACACTGCTTCAGATCTTTGTCTGTGTTGAGGACTGTGAAGAAGTTGTTGATGGAACCATCGTAGTCTTTGTACGCAAAGATGTATGCATGGTTGTGGTGAATGACAGTCTCAAAGGTGGCGTGCTGGTCAACAGAACATCCAGTTAGTGAGGCTAATGCTTCCAGATGCCTTCCAGATCCTTGGGCACTCTCTTCTGCGATCTGCCAGTAACTATCATTGAAGAACTTCTGGATATTGGCAGTACGCCAGTTGCAGTTTGTAGTTGTCGCGAAAGTATCAATCGTGTAATTGGAGGTAATGGTGGTCGCCTGAGTGATGTTTCCGGTCAATATTTTGATATTTTCTCTTACCGAAACAGCCCGTCCCATTTTATTGTCTCCAGTGTGACCTCCAAATAAGGACGTACCCACCAAAAGTTCTTCTCCATCAAAATCAGATTCATGACAAGCTAGCAAGTTGTTTGAATATACCAGAAAGAAGATCCCAGCCAGTGTAATCAAGATTTTCAATCTGGTTGTAGTCCTCATTGTGTTCCCCGATCTCTTTGTGAAAGTGCATTGAGATGCCAATATAAATTGGAAGTTGGCCATTGAATTTTTCAATTGTTCTATAGAAATTCGATATTGATATATCTCTGTTCAAATAAATATTTTTCAAGACATATGATTTTCTATCGTATCTTTAGTTGCAGACCGCCCACTTATCAATGTATGTGGGATCAAGTAACCATTTTTATTTGCTCAGATGCATAAAATCATAAATTTTACTCAAAAAAATAATATTTTTTCAGATACTAATATTCTATCTTCTACTGACGTTATTCTCACCAACTAAGCTCCTAATTTCATTAAGGTCATTCTCTAATCCGTCCCTAAAGAAGAGAGCATCTGCCTTGTGGATTAGCATATTTGCACCAAGGTCCAGTAATCTTTTTTGATACTCAGGAGTACCCCAAGCATGAATGCCTGCTCCAACAGATTTTGATCTGGCTTTCTTGAAAACTATCTCAATGGTGTTTAGGTAAATGGGATTATCATACTCCTCAGGAATTCCTAAACTTGTTGTAAGGTCATGTGGTCCAATTTGAATAGCATCAATGCCTTCAATATTTAAAATTTTGTCAAGATTTTCTACAGCAGGTTCACTCTCAATATTTAATATTAATAAATTGTCCTCATTAAATTTATGAATATAATCATCTAGTGATTCATCTAAGTTTTTTGTACCGGCCATTAATTGGTTTAATTTACCACCCTTTAGCGGTCTCTTTTTGGTAGAACCTACCAATTCTTTGACTTGAGTGACAGTCTCGGTATACGGTGAAATAATTCCTGCTGCCCCATCATCTAAAAACTCAGTAGCAATATACTGATCTGGAGATTTCATTCTCACTAAGGGAGGAAGACCCATTGCTGAATATGTTCTACACATCCAAGATAGCGTTTCACGACTTATAGCTATGTGCTCAGTGTCAATAAAGATGAAGTCTAGTGAGCAATCTTTCAAGATTTTTGGCCAAAAGGGTGATGTTGAAATGATGAGTGTACCCAAGACTAAATCACCTTCTTTTAATTTTTTCTTCAGTTCCAAATTTTTCATAAATCTTTTTAGGTTGAATTAATTAAATAAGTTTTTTACAGAGATAAAGGACTCAGTGATTCGACGAATTTCTGTAGTGAATAAAATTTAACGCTGATGAATATACTGCAGTCATATGGTACCGAATATTTCCATACTTTTCCAAGGAAACTGATTTTGGCAGATGTAAGGCATAACAAAATTTATCACAAGCCCTTAGTTTATTAGCCAATTGCAATTGCTTGTGCACTTACCTAGAAAAAGAAGCCATTAAGAATTATCAATAAAAATTTATTTTGGAGTAAATTTTTTTGATAATGAATTTCTTGTTTTCACTTTTAGTAAAATTAGGCTTGTTAGACAAGAAATTTGTGAGTTCATTTCGATCACTCAAATTTTAATTCAGACACACAGAGAGTATTCTTGCAGAATCCACAGAAAATTCTCCAGTGATACTGTTGGAAGTGTTGATCATATTTTAGGACTCGTTGCAAAAATTTAGGTTTCACTTCTGAAATTTTGATTAGTCTCAACTCATTAATTTCAATATCCAAGACCCTTACATGAACTTTTTTACAAATCACCTTCATCTCTGATCAACCTTCCATTGCAGACTAGTAAAGGCGTCTATTATTTCAGTCAATGTGGACTCAGTCGACTGGATGGTGATAAGGATGGGGTGCCCTGTGAGGCGTTGTGTGATTGAGCCACCCCATTGAGTCTCTGGACTCGGTTCTGAGGAAACTGCTGATGGTTTAAAAAAACCTATTGAGATTTTCCTTCACTGACTATTTAGTTGGACTACATTCATTGATGCGTTCAGGCTCGCATCACAATCATATACCCAAAAGCAAGGAGAAATCATGGCGCTTTATCTGGCGAGAGCAAAGTACAGCAATGCGGCATTCAAGGGGATGGTTGATAACCCCCAAGATCGGGAGGCGGCTGCCAATAAACTATTTTCTGCACTCAATGTGAAAATGCATAACCTCTACTTCAGTGTGAGCAGTGCTGAGATCGTGGCGATCATGGAAGGCAGTGCAGAAAACATGGCCGCTGTTGAAATGGTTACTTCATCAACTGGAACCTTTAGCTCTTTTGAAGCGATCGAAATCATTGATTCCAAGTCAATGACCTCTGCAATGGAAACTGCCAACAAAGTGGTTTCTGCGTATCAGGCGCCAAATCAATAAATAAAATCTCATACTCTAACTGGGATAGGTAAGAATGGGACTAATGAAGGATTTACATGATGCTTTTAATGCAAAAGATTTGGAAACTTTGGAAAAATTGATGGCTGATGATTTTGTTTTTGTACGTCATCAAAGTGGAACGGAAGTCACCAAAGCAGAAATGCTTGGTTGGGATTGGTTCAAACCCGGTGCACCAACTGTTATCACCAAGGACTTCAGAGTGATTTACGAAAATGATGAGATTGGGGTTGCTCACGAATTCAACGAGTATCCTGACGGAAGCAAGGAGGCTTTAATGAGTGTTCATACGATCAGGGATGGCCAAGTCACTCGACTAGAAACAGGGGCAACCCCTCTGAAATGATCTAGACTGCTTCAACGGGATTCAATTTGAGAATCCCAAATCTGCGGATGGAGAATCCCATAAATATTTGTATCGTGACAAAGTTTGACTGTTCTTACGAGGAGTCAACGGCAATGCTGGCTGATGTAGGTTATGATGTTCACTGGTTTACATCTGCGTGGGAAGTAACAAAACTGACCGACGGTACGGCGGTTGGACTGATAAATGTGGCTGATATGGAAGGCCTCCAAAACGTCATGTCATCACCAAAGGTTCAAGAATGGAATGCAGCAAAGAATGCTGTTGCGGATGTCTATGCGCTTGAGAAAATTTCTTAATCCACCAAACACCTGAGATCCCATCCAACCGAATACCTCCCAGCTTCAAATCCCTCATAGATGCTAAGGATCACACACCATATTCACCCCAGAATTACAAGAGGCAAAAATGGCTGAACTGCCAAGTGTCAATTTGACCGAAATTGAAAAGATGAAAGTGATTGCCCACGGGAGTCAAGACGATGCTGTTTTTATGTTAAATCTCAACAAGTATCGGGATGTTGCTGATTACCCAACTGGAAAGTTGTATCAAGCCTACATGAAAGTTCTTGAGCAATTGCTAAAAGAAGTTGGTGGAAAGATTCTCTGGAGGACAGAAGTTTTTGGACAGGTAGTGGGCACTCAAGATATCGATGAGGTTTTGGGGATTTGGTATCCCTCACACCAAGCATTTCTGAATTTAATGACAGCGCCATCTTCAGCTAAAAACATGAAACTTAGAGATGAAGCTGTTGCCAAAGCCGACTTACACCGTTGTGAAGATTACACGCAAAGCTGACAAAAACTTTTTATGAACCTATTACCATTCACCTTCGTCCTGCCAGTTCACTCCCCAATCGCTGAGCAGTACCAGCGCCCATTGTTTGAATCGATGGTCTCCGCAGGGTTTCCAAGCCCTGCGGAGGACTATTATGATGGTTATCTCAACCTCCATCAGTATCTGATTCCAGACCCCAACAATGTTGTCTTTGTCCGTGCTAGTGGGGACTCGATGACTGGCGCAGGCATCTTTGATCAGGATTTTCTGATCGTGGACTGCTCCAAGAAGAAACCCAATGGAAAAGTTGTGATTGCCTCTCTCAACGGAGAATTCACCCTCAAGCGACTGGTGCAGACACGGGAGTGTTTTGAATTGCAGCCAGAGAATCCAGACTATGACAGCATTCCCATTTCAGTTGATGATGATTTCCAGATCTGGGGTGTCGTGCGCCATGTTATTCATAAGCTTTAGGAAGCTTTCAAGAGGCAACCAGCGACCAAAGAAAAATCATAAGACCCAATGACGACCATCACACCTACCCATGCTGTGTCCTGATGGGAGCAAGGCGGAAGCAAGAGTCGAATGGGAGGATGTTAAGTATGGTGAATGTAGAGCTAGTGTTACCTGTGAAGGACGAGCAACCGAGGGTCGGAGAATCGACTATTTTGATGCCTTGGAACAAGCTCACCTCCCCTTTGAAGCTGATAGCTATCGCCTACTATGTTACGGTGCCAGCTTAAACGTCTTCCCCTCTGGAATTGGCAGAGGATTGGACACAGGGACGGGAGTCTGACCAATTCAAGTAAGATGGGGCTAACGATACGAAACTGGAGCTATTGAATCCTTGTAGTTCCTGCGAAAGGTGTCTAACCACAGTTGCATTTCTTGAAAAGCAGGGCCTACCATCTTGGCTGGCATATCCATTCATTACTATATGTTTGCTTCCAACTAATAGATTGAAAATAATCTCAAAAGAATTATTATTTTTCAGACGTTTCAGCAGAATTTGCCGAAACTTACCTCAAATATTTTCAACACCCAAAAATTGGAGATGACATGACACCCAAAGAAGTTGTTCAAAAAGGATATGACAGTTTTGCTGCTGGAGACATGGGTACTATCAAATCTTTGATGCATGAAGAAGCAGTCATAAAAGTGAATGGTATGCATAAATTTTCTGGGACCTATCATGGCCCGGATAGCTTCATCAATGATTTTCTTGCACACATTCCAAGTCATTTTGAGAATTTTAAAGTAGAACCAAAGCTGATGGTTGCTGAAGGCGATTACGTCTTCGCTTTAGTGCATGGTACTGCAGAAGGAATGCAAGGTGATTTTGGACATCTATACAAAATCCAGAACGGGAAAACGGTTGAGTTTCATATTCTTGATGATTCGCAAAAATTAGCCTCCATCATGAAGGCCATGTAACTTCTCGGGAGCGCCGCAGTTCTGCATTAGAGCGGAACTGCAACTCTATTCCGTAAATGATTGCGACTTCCCCGCATTACCTCCAAAAGTTATCACTACCAACCTTTCGACTTCATTTCTGATTATACCCAGCCATTGCGCTGAATCATGACTCAAGATCGACCTCTGGAGCAATTCGTCTTTGGGCTAAATTCTTGACAATCTCTATCTATGAATTGATAAATTGACTTGCCAAGAGTGGCCTCTGCTCTGGCAAAAAAGAGTTTTTCACACGTCAAATGTATTCTTTGCATAAGGAGTCTCTATGGCAATTCTGGTTTGGATTACTCTCGAAGTGAAAGATGGCAACTGTAATCAAGTTCTTGAATTACTTGATAGTCCCGAAGGCAATGATTTCACGGCATCTCAGGAAGGTTGTGAACGATTGGAGAGGTCTGTAGACCATGCTAATCCCAATCAGATACTTCTGACAGAGCTTTGGAATTCAAAGGAAGATTGGGATGTCTATTTTGAAATGCAACAAGAAGTGAGAGACAACAATGGCTTCAACAAGCAACTTTCGAAATTGATAGAGGAAAACGGGATTGAAATTAAATTTTCTGAAGTGAATAAATCCAAAATGGGCAATATTCCTAAGCATGTACAAAATATCTTAGATGAAGATGAAAAAGATAAACATTTCCTAGTCGTACATACTTTTGTCTCTGATGAAGCAAGAAGGGAAGTATTAACCCCACCCGAAAAAAGAAATCCACCCAGACAGAGAGACACTGAACGAGATTGGGTAGAGTGGGCAGCGTCCGGCAAACATGCAAAGGTTGTCCAGCATTGGATTACAAATGAAGAATTTTTTTACTGTCATTGGGTCGCAAGGAACGAATCTGATATTTACAGGCAATTGGAGGAAAACAATCTGGAAGGTAAATTGATAAGTTCAATGGTCCAAGAGGCACATCAATACGTAACCGCATTTCGTAATTCAGATACAGCCTTAAGAAATTACCCTGAAAATGGAATGTACTGGTAGAGACTGGCCCCCCGAAAATAATCAGCGTTGTTCCAAAGCGTAATTTGGTAATCCTAGAAAATTAGAGGTAGTTAAAATGGAAGAAAAACACTTCTTTGTAGTACACACTTTTGTTTCTGATGAAGCTCGAAAGGAATACCTAACGCCACCTGAAAAAAGGAATCCACCTGAGAAAAGATCAACAGAGCGAGAATGGGCTGAGAACGCAGTAGGTAAATACGCTAGGTGTATGCAGACATGGTGTGGTAACGAAGAATTCTTTTATTGCCATTGGATCGCTAAGAGTGAGCGAGATGTATATAAGCAACTTGAAGAATTCAACTTGGAGGGAGTGGTCGTTAACTCAATGATTCAGGAGGCTCATCAGTTCGTTTCAGCTTACCGAAATTCCAATGACATTCTTCGGCAGTACCCTGAAAATGGAGATAAGTGGTAGAGACTAATCCACCGCATCAAATCAGCGTTGTTCCAAAAAGTAAGTTAGTATACCTATGAAATATGAAGAGAATTAAAATGAATGAAAAACATTTCTTTGCAGTGCACACTTTCGTTTCTGATGAGGCACGCAGAAAAGTTCTGACTCCACCTGAAAAAAAGAATCCACCAGAGAAAAGAAGCACCGAAAAAGAGTGGGTAGGCGGCCTACATGGTAAGTACGCGAAATGTATGCAGACATGGATAGGTAATGAGGAATTTTTCTATTGTCATTGGATTGCAGCAAGTGAACAGGATGTTTACAGGCAACTTGATGAATTTAACCTTGGAGACCAGCTTTTAAATACAATGATCCATGAAGTACATGAGTTTTTGTCTGCCTACAGGAATTCAGATGAAACTTTGAGAACATACCCAGAAGACGGAATGTATTGGTAGCGGCTAATCCACCGCAACAAATCAGCGTTGTTCCAAAGAATATGTTGGTAACCTTAGAAAATTAGAGGTAGTCAAAATGGAAGAGAAACATTTCTTGGTGGTACACACCTTTACCACGGATGAAAAACGAAAGCAGAGTCTTACTCCACCAGAAAAAAGGAATCCTCCGAGTAAAAGAAAAACAGAACGTGAGTGGGCTGAGGCGACTTCTGGAGGCAAATACGCCAGAAATATGCAGAAATGGATTGGTAATGATGAATTCTTATTCTGTCATTGGGTCGCCAAAAGTGAGCAGGATGTATACAGGCAACTTGAAGAAAATGGTGTGGAAGGAAAAATTTTGAATTCGGTTGTCCATGAGGCACATGAATTTATGTCTGCTTACCGCAATTCTGATAAAATCTTAGAAAGCTTTCCTGAAAATGGAATGTATTGGTAGAGACTAATCCACCGCATCAAATCAGCTTTGTTCCAAAAAGTAAGTTAGTAAACTTATAAAATATGAAGAGAGTTAAATGAAAGAAAAACATTTCTTTGCAACACATACTTTTGTATCTGATGAAGCGCGAAAAGAATACCTAACTCCACCTGAAAAAATCATAAACGAAAAAAAGTGGGCAGAAGATGCGATAGGTGAATACGCGAGATGTATGCAGACATGGTGTGGTAATGATGAATTCTTATCTTGTCACTGGATCGCGAAAAGCGAACAAGATGTTTATCGGCAACTTGAAGAATGGAATTTTGAGGGGAGAATCGTCAGTACAATGGTTCAAGAAATACATCAATTTATGTCGAGTTACAGGGAATCTGAAGAGATTTTAATGAGCTATCCTGAGGATGGAATGTATTGGTAAATCTGAAACAACTGGATTCGTTGCGTAGTCCTTTCCCAAACAAAGCCAACGATTGATCTCAATAATCAATGATTGGGCACGCTGATCTTTGCAAAAATATGGGGTGAAATTGTCTGCTTTTTGGGTGACTCATTATACTAACTCCAGCACTGATCACTTACAGTTTAGCGGAAGGACAATCTGGTTTGCTAGTAGATCTGGGGGTGTCTAGCGGGTTCTTATGGTTTTGGAAGTCAGGTGAGAATTATAGGGGCATTGCTCTAAGAGGAGAGATCTGAGGAAGAGCATCGTAGGATCGCTGAACCGTATTGATCACCCACTGCTATCAGGACCATACTCGAGACCTGTCAGCCTGCTATTTTATATGCCGAAGCAAACTGAATGTGGGATAACTCTTCCTCAATCTGTGAAGTCAGAGGACAAAGCTGACGTCTACAAAAAAAGGAAGTGCTGATTGTTTTTGCAGATCAAGTCTGAGGTTCCAAGAGCATCCGAGACCAGTTGTCAGATCAACTGAAAATTCTGCAAACCTATCAGAGGGGTGTCTGTGCCTAAAGTGATGACACCAATTCTGATTTCAAAAAGAGTTTTTTTCAAGGTACAAGCATTGGCTACGACTTGGGATGCATAAAGACGCAATCGGGATTCGGAGGGCCACCCAAACATCCTTGGCCGCAATTGCATTCAGGCTCAGAACCTCTGAGCACATAAAAAAACAGCATTGTCTAACTTTCTTTCCAAATCGGTTTCCACAGACTGGATCAACCCTGCACCGAATCCGTAAAGATTTTTAAAGGTTGTCGAAGTGACCACATTGGCATGGGGAATGGGCCTTGGATGAATTCCAGACGCTACAAATTCTGCGAAATAGGCCATATCGGTAAGTACTTCGGTTCCAAAATAATCAGTGATTTTCTTGAATTCTTCATAGTCTAAAGATCTTTCCCTACTTTTGCTTAAGCCAGGAGTTACCAAAGTTTTATCTTTTGACAAGATTAGCTAAATCTAATAACTATAATGCCATCTAGTTCAGCTACTTAGTCTTCCAAAATACTTACAGTGGATTTTAGAAATGAATTTTCTTAACTCAAATGGATAAAATCTAAAAATTACTACTAAGAATGAATAATAATTATAAAGATTACGATTCTGAATTGTTCAAGAGAGGTTTTCAATGTGACTTCTCTAAATTTGATTTATTACCTGATTTAGTATCAAATGGATTCATTATCATTAGAAATGTTTTAGGTGACAGTCAAATAAAAGAGTTTAGAAAAATATTCGAAGATCTTTACGCTAAAGAGGGAACCCTAGCAGGAACGGAAGTATCCCAGATGGAAGGAATCAGAAGATTGGCAAATCTTGTCAATAAATCTGAATTATTCAAACAGATTTATCTAAATAAAATTTTGTTAACTACCGTACTTTTTATATTAAAAAAGCCTTTCAAACTAGGTTCTCTTAACGGGCATGATCCTCTAAAGGGAGGTGGGCTTCAAGAATTTCACTCAGACTGGAAATACCCATTCGATGGTAATAATTACGTAATGAATTCCATTTGGATGCTTGATGATTTCCACATTAAAAATGGTGCAACACGGGTTATACCAAAAAGTCATACTATAAAGCAAAGTATTGACGAATCAATTGAAAATAAGTTAGATGATCACCCTGAACAAGTTTTTCTCGAAGGTAAGGCCGGAGATTTGGCAGTTTTTAATTCACATTTATGGCATGGCAGTTACATTAATAAAAGCGGAGAAAAGCGCCGAGCATACCATTGTTACTTTATTGCTAGGCAATTTGCACAACAAACTAATCAAAAAATATATCTCGATGAGAATGTTAAAAGTGAAATGGACCTTGTCTCTAAATATATTCTTGATATTGACTAGTGAATTTTCTTTAAAATGATTTTCTGAAATCAATCTTTTCATGATCTTACTTTTTAAAAGCAATTTCACAGATCCTAATGAAGTAATTTTAACTTTATTGTGATAGTATTATTAAGAATTTCCAATCTTTCTTAATCTATGGGAAGAATTATAACCGAAGGATTTGAATTCTTTCTTCGTTTTTCTGTAAATCCAATAAACAAAATCTGTTTTGCCTAATACTCTGCCAAGACCATGTTGAAATGAGTCGAATAGTACTGATTTTATGTAGATATAAATTCTACTTAGCAAAGTTTTAATTGGCCTACCTCTATTTGTTAAATTCAAATCAATATGGAATCTGTCAATTCTCACTTGAAAATAAACTGGTATCGTGTCCCATGTGACAAGCACCTTCTCGGAGTTTTGCACGAAAAAGATAATCTGAAGGCTCTTTCCCAATCGTTGTGCTACCTGTCACTTATAATTTGTACTGGTTTACTTTCTTTACTGTCGTTTAATTTTTTGGGTAACACCTTTGGTATCCTAACTATTTTTTTGCATGGTACTGTATGCGCTTTTACCATAAATGCTGTACATGAGCTTATTCACGGAACCCCATTCAAGGACAAGTATCTTAACTCTTTATTCTGTTCAATCTTTGCCTTCATAGGTTGGCACAATCATTACGCTTTTTGGGCCAGCCATACGCAACATCATAAATTCACTCTTCATCCACCTTTTGATCAAGAAGTTGTTCTTAATCCCCCAAAACATTTCACTATCAAAGTTTTTTTAGAAAAAGGTTTTTTTCTCCACTTCAATTTATTTCAAATATTAGAAATCAATTTTTAATCGCAACTTTAAAATTTTCTTCAGTATGGCAAGAGAAAAGTTTCACAAAAACGACACCTCTCAACAGAAATAGGGCTGTGGAATGGTCAAGATTTCTTCTTGCAGGTCACTTATTGATTACTATTTTTTGTGTGGCCACTTTCCAATTTGAATTACTATTTATTATTTCTATGACACCAATGTATGGTGGATGGCTATTCTATTTAATTAACAATACTCAGCACGCTGGACTTGTCGATAATTCTAATGATTTCCGCAAATCCTGTAGAACGATATTTTTGAATCCTTTTTTATCCTTTCTATATTGGAAAATGAATTACCATATCGAACACCATATGTTTCCTGGCGTTCCCTTTTATAACCTTCCAAAATTACATGTTGCAATTCGTCAATCTTTACCTCATGTCTGTAATGGTATTTTTGAAACTTGGTCACAAATTATTTCAATTCAAAATATCCAAAAAACACATCCTCATTTTCAGTTTAATCAGCTAAAACCTTTGAACTTCAGTAAATGACTTATATTTGAAAATAGTTTTAAACTAAGCTAGATTATGCTGTGTTTTATCCGCTTTGCACGGTTTTCGCTACAGTCAAATACTGCAAGTTGGTTTGCAATCTCTCTTCGGTTTTTTCTATCTCTGGGCTTGCGATAATTATTGCGGCAGATTCTCCCATCCACTCGATGAGTACCACACACCCAGGTAAACAGTCTTGATCTGTTTGCTCGATGCCAATCTTTTCAATCCAGTCAGAAGGTTCAATTTTTTCCTCCAAAAACAATTAGAATTTCTATCCAAATCTGACCCCACACATAGCAAAATTAATTTTTCCTTAGCACCTCCCCAACTCTTTTCAATTTTTCAACCAATATTTTCAATCTCTCTGAATCAACTGAGAAATCTTCTCCCAAGTAAAGCCAACGATTGATCTCAATCATCAATGATTGGACTCTCTGGTCTTTGCGATAATGTTTCATCGGAACAATGGTTCTACTGAATGGCTTATTTTGGTTGAATAGCCACAGTTCTCTAGTATCTTCTCAACCTTTGCTACTAGTTCTTCAGGTGTATGAAAGTCATTCGTACCTAAACAGAAGTCTGGTCGAAAAGCAGTTTGGTTTAGTCGTATGGTAGTGGAAGGGCAGTAAAGCTATGACTATCGATTATCAGACAATTGTCATTAGCTGAGAGTGACTCCTGAACTGCCTCTGTAAGCTCTTGGTGAGAGTAAAGCAATAACGCTCCAGTAATTCCTGACGCTTCCCTTGAGTAGGCTACTCACGTAGCGGCTGACGCGAAGATACCCTAGTGTAAGTTACACCCATCCCTACTCGACTCATAAGCTCTTGAGAGTCCTCTGCAAAGCGTTCTGGATCAGCCACAAGCCTGTTAACGAGAAACACGACCCTGGAATGAGTCTTTGAAGATGGCAGGAATTGAGGACGCTGTTTTTCATGGTATTAGACATGACTTTTCACCAAGGCGATGCGCAGAGGGAATCCAGCATATCTAGTGATGAAGCAAATAGGAAACAAGTCTGATGCGATCCTGCGAAGGTATCAACTCATTGATGAGCGTGATTTTTTCGAATTTAGTTTCTCATCAGAGTCTCCAAAACTTAGTGAAACAAGTTGATTTTTACTTGGGCGTATGTGTGGGCAACAGCCGATTTAGAGAGGGTAAATCGAGGTAAGAATCAGTAAGGGAGGAAAAGGAGCAACTCGACTTTAGGCTTGATAAATTCAAGGCTAGAGGCAAGTTGAGAGAATTGTAACTAATGTTGCAATGTGGTGGAGGCAAGGAGGATCGAACTCCTTGCTTTAATGCTTATTTACTGATCAAACCTGCTATACGTGTCCATATACGTGTCCAGCATTCCAAAATTCACTACCTAAATCTAAAGTTGTTTTACCCTCAAGCAAGCTGCGCCTTTTCAATTTAATCTCTCTCAAATTAAATTCTCCCTTATCTTTGCTTTCTTAACCATTTTTTACTTTTTTCGTCAGTATCAACAGCAATCAGCCTCAACCTGCTAAATTGAGGCAGGATTGGTTTGATCGCCATCAAAACTCTT
>JACLAD010010893.1_pt1 | contig 16215 bp, 20 predicted proteins | sample 8027901 | NCBI WGS metagenome assembly JACLAD01 (sample SAMN15725071, study PRJNA655200) | protist metagenome | isolation source: fluorescence activated cell sorting (FACS) single amplified genomes of... | place: Spain: Blaines Bay Microbial Observatory, Mediterranean Sea | collected 2016-07-05 | reverse complement strand
CATTATATAATCCCACTACATGTGATAAACACATGATTATCGTGTGAAAATGCGATCAATATTTAAAAAAATATGGAATTGATTTTGTAAAAAAATGTTCTGATCCCGTTTACAGTCGATGGAAGTCCCTCAAACGCAACGACCAAGATTCGAAACCGCGAACGCATGCAAACGTTTGTTGCATGTAAAACATGCAACGCGGAAGGGGCTACAGGTTTCGCCGGCCTGTATGTATTGCCCAGGCGATGGCTCATTGATGTGTAAATAAATATCTTCATCGAGGCAAATTTTTCAATTTTCATTTTTTCAAAAAAGTATATATATTGCACTGATTTCAAACCATTCGAGCTTAGAATGTAATTGCCGGGATAATCAACACTAAACAATTCATCGTTTGTAATTGGCTTGATGACACGGTTACCAGCGGAGATAGAAAATTCGGCTTTATCTAATGGGATCTTGCATTTTCCATTGGTAAATGACACATTCTCATCACCCCCTTCAACACTTACAGATAACTCAGCTTCCTTAATCTTCTGCTTGCTCAAGAAATCCTTAGCCAATTCAATGGTGATATTTCCCTCCAGCAATTCATCTCTACACAACACGATACAAGTCCTAGACGGTACGTACAATTTCAAACTATGTTCACGCTCATGCATCGGCTCACCAGTGGGAAAACTATGATGATGTCCATGGTCCAAACCTAAAAAACAAAATCAAAATTTTGACAAAAGAAACAGAAATGGGGTGGAAAAACATGCAAAACATGCAAAATTTTATGAAATCTGGAGAAAAAAATTAAAAATGTTTCGTTTTATTGATATCTCTTTCTTGGACGAGAATGTCCGCCAAAACGGTGCTCGTCGGAGTCTAGCACGATGCGCATGCTTTGCCATTTGCAACCGACTTCAAACCCTTCAAAAGATTCTGTTGGGTGGAAATTAAACACAAATAACAAATCCCCTCGCTCAAATGCAATCACCTTACAGCCCTCATCCTTGAGCGTAACGTACTGATGGTCACTCGCCAAGAAGCCAAAGCGATTGTCTAAGCCACCCATGGCAACATCAAATGCAAGCAAATGCTTATACCTCAAATGATCACTATCCGCGAGATCCCAACCTATTTTCATTTTGCAAAAAACGAAACAAAAAAACCAAAAATATCTGAATCGCGCTGCGTGATTTGGAAAAAATAGTTTGATTTCCCACCATGTAGCCCACCAAAAAAAAAGAACAACGCCGACAACAACGCCGCGGCGAGCGGGTGGCAGGATAAAGAACGGCCAGCGCGAAAAAGGGAGCACGTCGGTTTGCTCTGCAAGAATGACTTGCAAATCTGCTTCTTTGATTCGGAGTAGCGCTTCCGCAACTGCGACTTCTGAGTTATTTCTATTGTTGGGTGGTGGGCGGGCTGGCGTCGGTGGAGTGCGTGTGGCTGTAGTAGGTGTGGGCACTGGTTTCGGTGCTGGCGTTTTGACTGGTGTGGATTGTTTAATCCGCTATGAAAGAAGGCACTGGAAAACCCGCTCGCAGAGATCTGTTAACGCGGCGCGACGAAAAAAAATCGGACAACATAATTATTCAAAATCCTTTTGTGCGAACGGCGGCGACAATGGTGATGGCTCCAGCCATTGCCCTCCCTCGGAAAATCTACCCATTCTGGATGGCCAAATTCATTACCCATGAAATTAAGATACCCCTCTCCACCGAGACCGATGGTCAGCAAGCGAATCATCTTATGCAAAGCAACACCCCGGACCACTTGCAACGATGGGTCTTTCAAGAGGGACATACCTAGAAAAATTAACCAAAAAAATTGAAAATGTTGGAGAAACATTCACAAACAGAACAAAAAAACATGATTTCATCAAAAACATTTTTTTCGACTTCCCTTTCTTGCACCCCAATACATCTCCTGATCCATGAGCCAGAAAGCGACGGACTTATCACCAACAATTGCTTGATCGTGGCTCTCGCAATACGCAATACACGGCTCCTTATACCTTCTATTGGTCAGATTATAGCATAGATGGCCCATGTTCCAAGCGTCATCGGGTAGTTCCTTCAGTTGCTTAATCCACATATCTGCAATTGCCATGGCAAGACGGTAATCAAAACCGAAACCGCATTCGCTTACCGGTCTGCAAAGTGTAGGCATACCAGACACATCCTCGGCAATGGTCACAGCGGAAGAGACCTCTTGATGAATGAGTTCGTTACCAAGCATCAAAAACACGCAAGACTCGAGATCGGTATCGGGTCCAAAATATTCGTGATAGCCGCCAGAGAAACCTTTATTGATACCATGGGAATGATACAACAAACTAGTAATACCATCAAACCGAAACCCATCGAAGCCATACTCCACCAGCCAGAACTTCATGTTAGATAATAAAAAGCGGAGAACCTCATGCTTGCCGAGATCGAACAAACTACTATCCCACTGATCGTGATGACCCTTGGCGCCTCCATGCGTGTAGCAATGATCGGTGCCGTCCATGGCAGCGATGCCATCGATTTGATTGCTCGAACAATGCGCGTGCACTAAATCCATCAATACAATGATACCCATGCCATGAGCAGCGTCAACCAACGCCTTCAACTCTTCTGGAGTGCCGGAGCGACTCGCCGGTGCGAAAAAGCTCGTCACATGGTAACCAAAAGAGCCATAATGTGCGTGTTCGGCGATGGCCATGAGCTGTACAGCGTTGTAGCCTAGCTTTTTAATCCTGGGGAGGATGGTGATGAAATCGGAATAGGTTGCAACTCTAGGATCGATAGATGCCATACCAACGTGCGCTTCATATACCTTCAAACCTTTCGGTCGCGCTGGGCGTTCGTTGACGAAAGTGTACTTTTCAGATGTAGGAGGCGACCAATGCACACCGTTGAATAGATTTGTACTCTTATCCTGCCAGGCTAACCGACACCAAGCAGGGACGCGGTCGATCCATTCGCCGCTTTGCGTTTCAATGCGCAAGCGATGCTGGCACTTATGCGGGACCAACGGCGTGCCATCCTTATTGTTCGGTAAATCGATGGACCAGCGTCCAAATTCACCTTGCGTCAACGGATGCGATGTCGTGCTCCAATCATTAAACCTCAACACAAAATTTCAAATAATATGAAAAAAACATTTCGAAAAAATATTTTTTGGTGGCCAAAAATTGAAAAGGAAAAATGTACTCGCCGGTAAGAAAGACAGATTTTGCACCTGGCAACCACTCGGTAAACTTCAACCCCGTTTTCGTCGGCTGAAAACCAAAAATGTTGTATCCCTCTGCAAATTTTCGTAACCCGCCTTCACTTTCAAATTTGGTCATCCATCTTTTATATCCTTCAGCTCTATCCCAGATTTGACCCTGCACATCGCGCAGGTATGGATCTAGTTCAAACGTTTTTTCCGGATCGCAAATGTATTTCGACATAATGTTATAGAATCAATTATTGTGAATCAGTATAAAAAAATTAAATCTTTCCCACAATACGCCGTGTGGCGAATAAAAAATGTTTAATTGAATGGTGAAAGAGTATATGGTGTTGTGGTGTAAATGTGACCCCTATATATATGTGGAAAAAAGAGATGGAACGACCAATAATATTTGACACAATGTAATAATATATGCACACAAAAACTCATCAATGTAAAACGTAATTTGTTCAAATACTGTAGGATATGTGATACGTAGTAAAATAAAAAATATCGACTATAATATTATCTCTTCTACTTAAAAAATATCTTTTTACTTATTCGGTACGTAGAATTCTTTACGCCACACATTCTCTACGTAACCTTTAGCATTTGTTCTACAGACTACAATACGTAAACATCAAAAAGAAAATGGCAAAAAATAATGTCCTCTCTTTTGATTTGATCATCTTGCTACAAATAGAAAAACAAAAAATTATGCGAGCGCGCGCAGCACCGTTGGTAGGCCCTTGATGAAATCATCTTCGGCCGTCTCGGGTGTCTGTTTGAGCAACTCTTTCAAACCTATTGAACAAAATTTGGGAAAAAATCATTTTTGGCAAAGAACTCCGAGAAAAGTTGATTACGTTTCACGCCTTCGTCAAGGGCTGCCTCGTCCGTTTTCCCTTCGAGTTCATCAGCTTTGCGCTTCGCATTGGCAACCTCAATTCAAATCCAAAAATAATAAATTAGACCTAAAGACTAAATTATTTGTATCAAAAACCCATGCTCAAACAACTTGGTCGGGAAAATTAGCCATCTTCGCAACATGAACTCCATACGACTGGTCAACGAATCCATCCTTTACTTCGTACAAGAAAGTGAGCTTGCCCTCAGAGGCTCTTGCACTGACGAACTTATTCTTGCAGCCTTCACTTTCATCAGCCAATGCGGCTAGCTCTTGAAAATGCGTCGCAAACAAGGTGAAGCATTTGGTTTTATTCAGCAAGTAGGATGCAATGGACCAGGCCAATCCAAATCCATCAAATGTACTTGTCCCGCGACCGAGTTCATCAACTAGGACGAGAGTGTTCTGCGTTGCCGTTTTCAAAATGCAGGAAGCCTCAAGCATTTCCGCCATGAAAGTGGAGAGCCCGCGCAGCTGCAGATCGCTTGCACCTACTCGGCACATGATAGCATCAAAGACTGGTAATGTGGCCTTTGAGCAGGGGACAAACATTCCAATTTGATTCATCAGTGAGATGAGCGCGGCTTGTCGGATGAAGGTTGATTTACCACCCATATTTGGGCCTGTGATCAAGTGAAAACGGCTGTCCTTCTTCTTCATGACGATATCATTACAAATAAATGCTTTTTCGGATAGTTCCTCAACCAATACATGCCTGGAAGTCAACAATTCAAGCGTCTCACCACTGGCATCAATCTCAGGTCGAACAAACTCATTGGTAGAGCACGTAGACCTAAAACCCAAAATTTTGATCAAAGAAAAGGATTTTGAAGACAAAAAACATGAAAAAACATCAAAATTGATGAAATTTGAACGAAAAAATTGAAAAAAAACATTGTTTGAAAATGCGGATTTTTGCATTATTAATTATTACTATCCCTTTCTTGGACACGAGAGCAAAACTGCAGAGAACGTCTAGCGTGCCGTACAACAGGGAGAGCCGCTCGATGATCGGGTAGTATGACGCAGCAACTTCTAGCGCTTTGTTCACTAGCAAACTTTGTTCCTTTTCATACCTGCGTTGTGCTGAATCGTATTTTGTGACTGCAAGCTTAAACTCCTGCGTCGTAAACTGATACTCATTCTTGTTCAATTGAACTTGAATTACACCTTTATGCCCAGACACCTTCTTCTGCTGTTTCTTCGTGGTGCGAAGAACCTTTCCATGTCGAGGATTATCAATGATCTTGCACTCGTTCGCAGCGAGTTTAAGACTATTTTGCAAACCCGTTGCGATATCTTGCATTGCCTGTTCACATTTGAATTTAGCATCCGCAAGATTCATAAATTCAGCGTCTAATCGTGGGTTGATCATATATTTTCGATTCTTCACCGCTTCTGCAAGATCAATTGTCTGTTCCACCAGCATCACGAACCCTTCAAAATCACGGCAGGCTAGATCAAATGGAGTTGCGAATTGGTCAAGCAACTCCGCGCGGAAATTTCCTTGGTACCCATGCAACTCACGCAATAACCCACTCGCTGATAAAATGCAATTATAAATCCTCACCAAATCCTCGATGCCGGCAACCGTGCTATAACTCTTACTTTTCTTTCCATTCGCGTTTGCTTTGATCATAGCAGACACTCTATGAAACTTCGCCGCTATCTTATCAAGATCAGGAACATGAGATAAATGCCGCTGCATAATGGTACCTAAAAAAATCAAAAATAATAGAAATGCTATGAAAAAGATTAAAATATTGCGACAAATGTTTGAAAATTAGTCAAAAAAACGTACTTCGAAAAATGTCATCTTCAGAAAACAACTGTACGATATCATGTCTTGCTTTGATTTCAGCAGCATCTGTCAAGGGCTGGCTAATCCACCGAATCAATCGCCGAGAGCCAACTGACGTGCGGCATTTATTCAAAAACCCAACTAAGCTGGTCGGCGTGCGCAATCCTTCACCCGGTCGAGGTAGAAGATTAAGCGCGGCGAAAACTGCATTGTCCAATCGCATGTAGGAATCGATCAGATACTGTGAGATGGTCATTGATTTGTAATTTTCATCATCGGCAAGAAGATTGCATTGGCTGACAATAATTGTCGATGCCTTCATCGCTTCTTCCATTTTTGATTCAGCTAAATGCCTCTTCAAATCGCCTTTTTTCAGAAGCCGGTCCAGGTCACCATCTCGATCACCGTTCAAATTAATTTTCGTAACCTCAACTAATGCTATGTTGCAATTTTTCACTAATGATTTCATCTTGTCCCCAACCACACCGGTAGGCACATGCAAGTAACAGGTATGTGGCTGGTTCTGCAATAAAAACGCCTCTAATATCGTGAAATAATCATTGTCTTCAAACTCGCAGACTTCCAATGACTTCTTGTGCTCACTATGCAAACATATACCCACCTTTTTCGAATTACCAGCAAGCTTCAAAATCACAGCAACCTTCAGTGCATAACAAATTCGAGTTGACAAAAAAGTGTGGATTTGGTTTGATTTCGCTATTCACCACATCATTTTTCGCAAAATTATCATTATAAAAATCTTTTAAACCCATGAAAATAACGTTGATGTTGCCTGTGCTGGCGTCGGTTAGCGCTGTTTCTGCATTCATATTCAAATAATCAATCTAATAAAACAATAATTCAATAAATTGAAGCTAGCGTGCCTGAACAAAAAATACTGCAATTTGAACCAAAAATGTGATAACAGACCATCCAACAACATAAAAACCAATAATAAGTAAAGGAAAACAGTATTACCAACCTCATCACCGTAGTGATGTTGAGCCCAAAAACTTGTTATTTGTGATCAATGACTTTGTCGACACCTCGTTATTTGTAACTGATGGAATGGATGCCTTTTGACTTGACGCGGGTGAAAGATTCTGGCTTGATGGAAAAGGAATACTACTACTAGAATATAGCTGTGGGGTGGTAGTTTTTGTGCTGCTCTTTTTCCCCGCGGTTGTGGTAGTCGTAGTGACGACTACATTACCACCACCTCCACCTCCTCTGTGACCGCCTGGTTCGGTGGTCGTCGTTGTGGTGCTGGTTGTTGTGGTAGATTTGATTGTAAATGTACCGTTTCTGACTTCTTGCGCCTGCTCTAACGCGTACAGCATCAATTGCTGCTGCGCCAGATCCACCAGCGCTCCTATTTCCTCGACCATGGTGTCGAATTGAGCTATAAGCGTGTTATTTGTAAACCGTTGAATGACGTTTGAGATGTTATTTTTCATAGATTGAATGGTTGGAGCTATATCGGAGGGTGGGACTAAATCGGCTGCAGAACCGTTGGCCATGATGACGCTGTCAATGCTACCTTTTGCTGGGCTTGTCGCCGAAGCATTCAAAGTCTTGCTAAATTCCTTGTCGGTCTTGTTCATATACTTCTCCACTCTTTGGGCTGCCTCCTGCGTGACAGAGCTCCAACGTGTTCTGACCTTCTTCATAATGACAATCGCATAATCCTTCCAATCGGTGGAGATATTGGTGGAGGATTGAATTGATTCCATCGTGCCATAATTCCCCATCATTAGTGGAGATTCTGTCACATTTTTCTGTATCACCTCAAAACAAAATCAAAATATTTTAAATTTTTGGAAGAATAAACATCTAAAAACCTTACCTCGGATGCCCAAGATACTATGCTGTGCTGGGTTTCCAGCGCCTTGTTCAAATTTGGCAACACGTATGTATCATACAAATTTTGACGGCTTGCTGGAGAAGTTGGTAGGGCTTGAGTGATAGGCGACATGATATCGGCCATCATAATTCTATCTAGTTGTTGACCTGAATTCAAAAATACTTTTTGGCATAATAATCGAAAAAATACATTCGAACATTCTTTCTTGGACCTAGGTTTTTCTGGGAATCCCCTACTGTTTGGATTAGTTTTCTTCTGCTTACGGTAACAGTGGACTGTACCATCAACTCCACTTCGGGCTCTACCTCCGCATCTGTGATGGATTGATTATTTCCAAACATCTTCACCCGCGCAGGTAGAGTACGGTGGTCACCCTGTATCCGGACGGCGTCAATCACGGACATCAAAAGAGCAGCGAAACCCATGGAAAACATAATTGCTAATATATCACTAGATTAGTATCATACAAAAAACTTAACTTATAGAAACGGTGGAGTAATACGAAAGATGTATATTCAGATTTAAAACATATTACACAACATCATCATCAAGACAAATAAATATATATGGCGTCTAAATAGTATTCGCGTGAAAAAAAATCATGGCAGCTCACAAACAGCAATTCGACCTATCTCCTTATCTGTCAACAAATGTTCAATCTGGACTTGGCCTGCACCCGTTCGCTGCTCGCTTGGGAAGATGTTGAGTAAAAACCGCGCTACGGCAACCTGCCTTTTGTGCAGCCTTCGCTTGGAGGACTGTGCTGCGTCGGCCAAGTTCAATTTAATCAGCACAACTCCACCTGGCAACATCAAATTTCTTACCTCTTGTAAAAGCGCAGCATTTGACTCTGTAATTCCATGGCTTTCCACAACCGCAAACGAAAACATCGGCTTACCATTAAACTCATCAATGAACCGCAATCCATAATCATCACCATCTTGCCTCCATCCACTATCATCGACATCTGGCTCCGAGCATACAACCGGCCCGGTAAAAGTTTCCAAATATTCTTTTACCTCTTGCCTCACTTTTTGGTTGCAAACTAATAGCACCGGCCCCTTTGGCACCTTACAAATACCACGGTGAAGCGCCTCAAATACGGAGATCTTTAACCTGCTGAAATCCCAGCGGATGCGGCCGGCTGTGGCGCGTTTGCGAGGGTCAATACCTTTATCTCGAGAGGTGATACCCACATGGTACTCAATATCCGCGTCCTTACCACCTTCGATCCTTCGTCTCACGCAAGTTACCGCACTTACATACTCAGTTGGCGACAACCTTGTACAACAATCCGGATGTCCACACTCCCCTGCCATGCAGATAAACGGCATCAGCCTCTGCTCATCTTTCCTGGGAAAACATTGAACCCTTGTCGGGAAAACGTCACCTCGCTCAATGGCAGATTCCTTGATGTAAGTGCCGGCTTCTTCTAAGGAGTTTGTTACTTTGGTGAAAGGGAAGAGCAGCACCTGGCACTGCAAGAGCAATTGATCATCATCGAGATCTTGTAATACCGCATCCACAGAGCACCCCGGCTTGCACCGCATCAACACACTTGGTCGTTCTCCTTGATCCAACCATTGCACCGTAATAGTATCGATACTATCCCAACCTGGTCGGTTCTGTCTTGCGCGCTCCAATAAATATTGTGTGAGACGGTATTGCAATGTATCTTTTCTCGCGTGGAGATGGATGGGCATAGTTAAATGAATGCCGTGGCAGGACCTGTAATCAACAGCATTTACTTTCGAATTTTCGGAGTCTGGTGTCTTGTGCAGAAGGAGGAGCAGATTATCAGGTGTAACTCCGGATGGTACGTATTCTAGGATCGAAGAATATGGTAGGTTTAAATTATCCTGCAATTTCCTCAAGCGGCCTTCTTCAATCAATCTGCGGGCCAACCTCCCTAACCGGTAGGCTTCATGTGGACAATCATACGGCGTTTTATCATATGCGACATGGTTTTTACCACCACGCCGCGGACCAAGTGCTGTTCTACATTTACTCAAAACAAGCAGCTGCTTCAGCGCTTCTAAATCCCAGTAGTCTTTGATGCCGCATTGCTTGAAGTAATCTAAATTTGAGTAATCAGCAAGAATAATCTGCGGATGGCAGCAAGGCGCAACCACTACTTGTTCAATATAGTACTTTTGGTTTGCAACGTCCTCTTGCTGGAGTGTTTGGTACATCTCACTAATCCCGTCCACCGCAGCGTCAGTTGCACTGGCACAAAAATGCTTCGCCACTAAAATCACCCTCGCTTTTTCTTGCCCAAAATCAACCTTCCCATCAGCCTCAGCTTTCCTTAAAGTTTCACTCAGAATCTCATGGAGATTACAAGACCGGATATCTGCTGCAATACGAATACTCGCCGTGGCAGATGTAATCAAATTAGGATCAACTTCATGACTTGCGTCACCCGACCCCTCCATCGGTTCTTGGTTATCTTCATTTTCATCATCATTATCGAAATGCACGCGGACGTGCCGTCTGTCAATGGCTACATACAACGTGCTGGCGAATTCCGCGCATCGTTCTCGTAGTAACCGACCGAACAGACCCTTTCCTGCGCCAAGCTCGACGACAACAACCACTCCTCCTGCGTTGCCAAGTCGATCGGCGATATGCTCCACCATAGATTCATACTGTGGCTGGTGCACATCCCGCTTTTCAATCTGAAAGGTACGTCGCTTGCTCCCCGCCACTCGTTGAAACGCCTCCGCCACAAAATCGCTACTTCGTTGATCAACCTCAATCTCGGTAAAACCCTTCTCATTCTTCTCTAACAAATCTTTGAAGTGGCCGTACCGGCATTCTCCGTATTTATTCGTCAAAAATGACTTCTGCTGCTTTGATTTGATAATTGGCTTCTCAACATTATCATCCTCCGCAGGTGGGCAGATTTGCTGCTGTTCTGCTGCTTTTCCCTCCACCATACTTTTAAAAAATTGAATAAAAACTATCAAAATAAATTTGAAACGATGTGTTTTGAGTACAAATATACAAATTATTACAAACGAACTAACACTACTACAACCTCACCACAACTTCTGAGCGTGGGAAAAAATAAAAGATACACATTCAGAGAGGATTATCGTGTTATGGCTCCATAACGCGATATTTATCTGAATTGTAACATTACTGCTTTCTTGTTGGAGAAGTTACAAATGTCGGTGCCGAATCGAACCTATGCCAACAAAAAATGTGATTGTAAAAATCATCATAAAAAAACATTTTTTGAAATGGCAACTCCGGCTGAATCGCATCGGTTAGAACTCGAAGAATTCGCACTTTTTGAAAAAATCTTTTCTTGAACTGATCTTCATCTTCATTTATTGGGTTGTTATTTTCTTCTTGCATTCGAACACCTTACAAAAAAATAACAAAATCAAAAAAGTACATTGTTTGATGAAAAACATGAAATTTTGTATCATTCCTACACTTTCTTTCATTTTTTATTTTCTTTTACCAAGCCCAGCCAACATTGTTTCCATGCCCTCTCGCAGTTTTTGCGGGAGGGATCTCTCATCTCGTTGTGACGCATCCGCGCAGTCTTTTATCTTTGGTATTTTATTTGCTAATATCGCCGTTTGGCATGGTTTTTGGAGTAGCTTGAAGAAATGTGCCCGTTGAATACCAGTTGTATTTTCCTCCATCACACCTCAAATTAACAAATGTTTTTTCATATCAAAAAGAAAAAACATTTTTGACATTTTGAAAAACAAATTGTTACAAAAAACATTTTTCATCCGAACAGACTGAATGTTTCATAACTTTGCATAGAAAAAAACATTTTTTGATTTTCGTGAACAATAATACTATTTGCGTTGGAAGGCAGGATGGGCCATGGCTCAAGTACAGGTACTGGGTTTTGTATCCGATCGCGCTGCAATAAACTTTTGGCAATGTCCAATCCATTTGTTGCTTTAACCAACGCGGGCGAACTTTCATGTGAAACCAAACTCCACACCACATCCCCCTGGTTCGAATGCACCTTTACCGGCCTCACCCCATCCTCCTCGGTCTCAGTCTTTCTCGATGGTATGCCCAATGATTGCAACTGCTTACTTAATCGACGGCGCTGCGTATTCAGCACCGAACTCACCGCGGAGGGAGCAATACTAAATCTTCTTTTTGGCGAGACCAACATCCCATTTGGCGCAGCACCTAAAAACCAAAAAATGTTTTTGAAAATGTGAAATGTCAGGAAAAATGTGCGCAATTTGATTAAAAAAACATTTTTTGTACCGGGCTCCGATCTTTTATTGTCGTCATTGTTGACCCGCAGAGCAAGATCTTCCTGAATCGCATCCATCATTGCCGTAATATTAATCCCTATGTACACAGAACCAAAAATGAAATAATAATCGGTCCCAAAAATAATTGAAGTTTTGATTTGCATCGGTTGAAACCCGAAGAATTCGAACATTTTGATTTGTACCTTCCTGATGCAACATCTTTTCAATTAGTGGGTCGCCACTCGTCCAACAAGCCACAAAATACGACAACCTGAAAAACAATTTTGATTAAAAAAAACAAGATTTAATCAAAAATACAAACATTTCCAAAAAAATGCATGATTGTCGACAGATGAAATTCTTTTCTTCAACATGGAGCATGTTAGCATAGGGAGTGTCAACCAGACTTGACTGGTGAATGGTGTATGACTCATTTCATAGACGACTAATACACTTGTCAAGGGTAGGCGCGTGATACTTGAAAACAGGCCAGCCATACCAAACAATACGTAGAATAGATTGTTATCAGTGGTGGTCTCTAACCCTGTGGCCTGCATTAATAAACCCCAAAAGACACCAAAGAATCCGCCAATCACCAATCCAGGTGCAAAAACACCACCACTACCACCACTTGCAAATGCCACACAACAAGCAATTGTTTTCCCCACAATAATAATAGCCACACTCCCCATTGACTGAACATAACTTTGAAACGGCGCGGAACGAAACGAAACCATCAGATCATCACTTCCAACCCCCCAAATGGCCGTGCTTCCACTGCACCCATACGTGTTCGGAAGCGGGATATCTGCAGCAGCGCCGAGGCGACGTCTATGTAACACCACGGTGTGATTTAATTCACTTGGAGGAAATACTGCAGTTTCATCGAAACATGTTTGAAAACACAGCGAGGTTAGAAAATGTACTAGAATCGCAATGACCCCAACGATAACAGATCCAAAACATACCCGCAACTCACTCGGCAAAAAACTTCTGGATATCGCCTGCCTAAAAATCAAACACAAAAAAACTTCAATTTTGATGAAAATTAATATGTTTGGTGAATGCACAAATGAAAATTTTTATGTTTTTTTTGTATTTTTTGATTTTATGAGCTTGCCTAATCCAAAGTGTCAAATCGGCAAACAACGCGCCAAGAAGCCCGCATAAAATACCCAATACAATAGACCATAACCACAACCACAAAGTCGGCTCCAATTCACTCACTACCGTAGTAACATTCATATCAAAAAGTAACCCATTGAATCCCATAGATTCATAAATAAATCTAGTCACCACAGTTGCACACACACATGACATCGCTAGAAAGCAAGACGCAAGCGAATTCGTGCGCAGATCAACAAATTCTTCCATAGCAAATAATAGACCGCCCAACGGAACATTAAACGCAGCAGACATACCACTCGTGCATCCGATCATCACATACATTCGATATGTCATGCCGAGTCCTTGTGCTGTGCGGATGCGCCGCGCCTTGGTCGCTGTAGATTTTGCTTCGCTATCACTTGGTATTCGAGCAATGTCGCTCTCTTCGAGTTGAGCGGTATCCCGCCCACCACCGCGCCTTCGAGTTCTCGACTGCAAGGGCGGTGCCCCACCGTCCTTCACAGCATTCTTGGCAACTGGAAAAATGGTGGGAAATAGACCCTGCGCAACTCCGCTTACAGTACAAGCGACCGCGCTGCAGACGTGCAACGTAGGAGCTTCATTTCCAAGCGGATTTCCCAGACCAGAATAAATTGATGTAATAATAACTCGCAACACTCCAATATGAAGCGGTACGCGCGTTCCTACCGCCATACACATCTTAACGGCGATACTCCCACCACCAGAACATTCTGGAAAATACCGACTGGTCAAAAATCCTACAAACAATCCACTCACCGCCACACCAATGCTCATATGCACGTACAAATACCACCATCCTATCGTACTCGTAAAATACCCACCCAGCCGAAAAAACCAACTCTCCCAAATTTGCAGTTGGATGATATGAAATATCACATTTGCAATACCAATGCAAATACCAAGAATAGCAACCACTAGTAGATGCGCACAGATGACAAATAATTTTTCACTTCTAATAACCAGCCGATCCCATCCGTTCAGTATTATACCATCGCTCGAAAAAATACTATCCCTGAGTGTCCACCCACTGATATGCTTATTCAATTTCCTTTTATTTCCGCCAGTAGTATCTATACCCTCAGCTTGCATCCTAAACATAAAAAAATACAATTAAACGTGACAAACGTGCTTAAAATTAATTGCGTGCTGTGGAAATACTGGCGATACTTCTCAATTTCTTTTTCAGCCATCCGCGCACTCGGACTATTCGACACTATTCAAAAAATAATATTTTAGCAAAAAAAATTGCAATCACTATTGAAAAACTGAAAAATGTGATATGAATCTAACATTTTCGATTTTATTTTCGCAACTTTTGACATTCAAAAATTTTCAAAAATTCTTTTTGCGCGCGCGGCTGTACCGGGGACTGAAGGCGACGCCGGCTGCAACATGATGTAGAATGATTTGAAAACAATGTATATCAATTACCTTAGTAATCTAATATCTCAGTAAAAAATATTTCATATATGATGAAGGAAAAAACGCTATTATCAACACGGTTTAATATTTTTGAAAACGGAAGTAATAATTAAATCAACATACGTCAGCTATCACTCAACTCTTACAACTCATATTATCGACAACAAACATTTTTTCAAGAAAAAGAAATCACGAACTTTGATTTGTGATGGCAAGACGCAATATAACTTCAATTACTCAAGCACCATGATGAGTATTTTAGTGATAACATACGTACTCACCCAAATTGTGAGTACCATACCCACCTGCACCTTCCACGACAAAAATATGCTTTTTTGAAAAAATGAAAAGTGTGATTTTTATGAAATTTTCTGTTTTTTTTTGTTGAAAAATCAAAAAACATAAAAAATCACGTTTTTTGATTTTTCAAAAAATGTATTTTTTACTTTCCAGGACAAACGCTTCTCACTTTCAATCCTGTGTTTATACTGCTCTACAGTTGGGAGTTCATCGCGGAGTCGCTGTTTCGCTTGAAAGCGTTGAATCGCCTGCAACTCTTTTCTATTGTAGGGAGATAAATTTCGCTTTGATTGCATGGTGTGCAGCAAATGATAAATTTTCAAACAGAATCTAAAACGTAATTTTCTGCAAAATCAAATACATCATCATGGAGGTCGTCAATAACCGAAAAACCAAATATCAATCGTCCAAAACATACAAATTGTCAATAAATTTTTGACCATTGAGCAAATTTGATTTCGTTTGAATATTTTTGATGCAGACTTCTAACGCAAGAATAAAAATCCCACCTCCACCACAATCACAAAACAAGTCATCACCACAATCCCACCAATACCTACAATACAAAATTAAAATCGTGATAAAAAAATGGATTTGGAGGAAAAAAACAACAACAATCAGCGAAATTTGGAGAAAACAATTACAAAATATCAATTTTTTGAAAAAATGATTTTCTGGATCTTGGACAAGCGATCATCGACTCAACTTGAGAAATAGGACCAGCTTGTGGATGGCGAAAAGATTCTGCAAGGAGCGGTAAATTGTTCGAGATGGTAAAGAACGATACGATAAAGCAAAAGAGGAGGCCGCAATAATTCAAAATTTGCTGGTAATAATTCGCGCGGCTCGGTGGGATTGTTGTCTCTGCTGCAGCTTCAGCTTTAACTCTGAAAAGAGATTTCCTACAACTGGCACACTTCATATTTGCCTTGATACATTTCGTATGCACCACCGTCCCACAGTGTCCACAGCTAATATAACTCTTTCCAAGACAATCACACTTACAGACAAAACACATTGCATTCATCCCCTGCTTTGGTTTGGCGTTGAAACCGTGCATTTCATTTGCCTGGTCAAAAGCTAGCTCGAAATCAAAATCACAATGACCCGATTTCGATGGCATGATGAATAAATAATTATTGACAGAATCGAATTTGTATTATAGAACGTGGGTATATTTTCTGAAAAATCAAGAATTAAGTGAAAAAATCAAACTTTGAAATCACATCAAACAACATCAATCACAACGATAGAATGTACAATTATTCGAGATTTTTTGAAAAATTAAAAAAACGCCAAAATTTTATTTTTTTTGAAAAAAAAGTGTGAATTTGAT
>JACLAD010011637.1_pt1 | contig 16216 bp, 12 predicted proteins | sample 8027901 | NCBI WGS metagenome assembly JACLAD01 (sample SAMN15725071, study PRJNA655200) | protist metagenome | isolation source: fluorescence activated cell sorting (FACS) single amplified genomes of... | place: Spain: Blaines Bay Microbial Observatory, Mediterranean Sea | collected 2016-07-05 | reverse complement strand
ACATAAAAGACTACCAGTTTTCCAGTGCAAGTACACCAAAACTCCTATGTCTAAATTTGAATGTTTTGGCCACGCCGTGAAGGGGCAAATTTATTAAATAGTGTTATATTTAAGGTTACTGGGCTAGACAGATATCGGCTGTTAGTATAACAACTGAACTTCGAACATCTTTTCAATGTATAGATATGTCTTCGTTTCAAATATATACATTATTAATTTATATATTTTTTATTTTGAGTGCCTGAAATTGGGTAGTCTTATTTATATTATATAACGTTAATACTTGCAAAAAGAATTAGTCCAAAATATACATATTTTTATTATTAATTTCATCCAATTTCGTATAGCTATTTTTCACTAAAAATATCGATAAATGATGGTCTTTTTAGCAGTTATATGGTTTCGATGTTATGTAATCTAGAATGCTACGTCAATCTAGTTATATGTATCGATGGCCCGTTGTTTATTTGGCTATATAGTGGCCATAGGATAACTATGCAATGTTTTACCTGTATTTATATCGATATCAACATAAAATATGTATCTATTGGCCACATTATCCATTTTTTACGTAGTAAATATGGTCCAAAAACCATGAAAATACTATGGTTTTTGACCTTATTTTAACATGTGATACCATGTTTATGATGGTAAACATGTATATTATAATACATATCGATGCAATGTAAGTACCCACGAGTTATTATATTACCCATATGATATACCTTGCAAATTATTAAGTCATAATATCATCAACAATGTATATTTTATCGATATATATTGATAAATACAGTCTTTTCCCATATCACTGGTTATACAATAGTATATCAATATATGATAAAATATGAAAAATATGCATGAAATATGAAATGCTACGTCAATCTAGTTATTTGTATCGATGGCCCGTTGTTTATTTGGCTATATAGTAGCCATAGGATAACTATGCAATGTTTTACCTGTATTTATATCGATATCAACATAAAATATGTATCTATTGGCCACATTATCCATTTTTTACGTAGTAAATACGGTCCAAAAACCATGAAAATACTATGGTTTTTACCAATTCAGTATTCACAATCAAATCGAATAACACCCCCTGTGTCTATACTATAATGCTATATACCTGCTATCAGAATCGCCAAGCTACTACAGTAGCTTTCCTGGGAAAACGTAGATTTGGACCTGGAAATGCCTCTGGTGTCCAGAGAAAGCTGGAAAGCCAGAAAGCCCGGCATGCACTTGTGCACTTCTTTTGGTGTGCTTTATTATTTTTTGCCTTTCTTCCTCCAGCTTAAGCTTTCTTCCACTTTCTGCACCTTAACCTTCTGGCTTAGAGAGTTCTAATTCTGGCTTTCCAGCTTTCCAGTAGCTCAGCTATTGGATCCTCTCTACTTTCCAGGCCTTGGCAGGCTTTCCTGGCTTTCCCAGCTTTCCCTTTCCAGCTTTCTGGCCGGGCTGGTATGCTGGTATGCTGGTATCCACTGTATCCTATCACAACAATTTGCTAGCATATACACACCATTAGTAATTCTATTCCATGCTAAGTTCAAAATTGGCCGTAGCACACACACAGCATGGGCTAAAAAACATCAATAAATTATATCCATACACTATTGGAAAATGGGTCTCACTATTTCCAGTATAGCATGACATAGCATCATTCACCAGGTGAATACTATTGGCCGCGCGTGCCAGAGAGAGCGTGCATGCCGGGCATGACGTGTTGCTGGATATACCAAAGAGAAGTTCGATCAAAATATGAAAACTACAAAAAAAATAACACGATAATATATAGCCAGATAGCAGGGATACACAATGGAAAAATAATACAGAAAAATTATTACAACACATACATATATACACATACATACATACATATACATATATATAAAACAAAATACACATATATATTAAACGAAACACTTTAATAATAAATACTATATTACCCTGTTCATAATACAACTATATAAATCCAACAGCAAAAAAATGAGCGCTCTAGTTACACTAGATACTCAAACTCCAAATTTTAATACAAATTTACAATCAACAACTAGCAGTTGCAGTAGCAATAATCATAGTAATAGTGTATCAAAGAAACAACAAATACGTAATAAACAGTTTGATATTGATACATTTAATCGTGTAAAAGATCAATTAAATATTAAGGAAAATGAAAGTCTCATCGTGACTGGCACTAGCAAAGGTTTTCCGATCATGTACGTCTCTGATGGTTGGGTAGATATGTGTGGCTGGACGAAAGATCAAGCTTGTGGACAAGGCGGTGGCATTAATCAAGGCGAAGGAACAAATAAAGACACGTTGGTTAGGATGGGAGAAGCACTGAAAGCGGAGCAAGCATGTAAATGTCAATTAATTAACTACAGGGAAGATGGATCCCCGTTCTGGAATATCATTAGTATTTTCCCAGTTAAAGAAAATGGCAAAACGATTTTATTCGCAGGTCAGCTTCAAGATTATAGTTACCATTTAACAAATTTTGTCAGAATTCAGCCACAGCAATATTTTGTTGGTGGCCATACGAAAGGAGATTACTTTATGAAATTTTTGAAAGATGGCAGTGAATTGTCAAAAAATAATTCAGTACAACAAGATGGTCGTGATAATGTCAATACATATGCGCCAGATGTTCGTCCAATTAGCTGCTTAGGTTTCTCATATGGAGATTTAGAACCGGAATATGTTTTTCATCGCTTAATAGATGCTGCAATAGATCTAAAACTAATTATAACGCCTGATGAAACTTTGCCATGTTCCGCATATGCATGGAAAAAAATTGATGATGGTGAAGAAATCATATCTGTACAGTTAGGAATAAAAATTGATTGGAAAGGCCAAGGATCGTTTCATATTGAACGAAGACATGGGGATACATTTGCTTTCCACGCGCTTTATAGACAATTTAGGGATAGGTTGTTAGATATCATTCGTCCAACACGTTTTAATAGTAATAATTCTTCACAAAACGATTCTGGTAGTGGCATGAATGAAGTGAAAGGTTGTGCATCTTCGTATTAAAAAAATCAAAAAGCAAGCGTAGTAGATAAAATGAGAAATTTTATTATGGCTGCGCGCTGCTGTGTCTAAAATTTTGAGAGATTGATATAAAATACATATAATTTTTTTGTGGGATTCTAGTATATATATGTATATATATTTATTGAAATGCAGTGTCAGAGAGGAGTGGGAAAGTAATACGAATGTACGTTTCGTATAATATATATGATATATAATATATGATATATGATACATATATCTTTCATTTAATTATTATTTCTGGTAATTATATATATGTACATATAATATATATATACAGTATGAGTAAATAAAATCTTTAACTTATAAATAAGAGAATTTTTTATATGATATACGAGAGGATACATTCTTCATATGATATAATATTGTCATATGCATATGTGTATGTTCGTTTGCCAGTAGTGTGCCTGGTGTGTGTTGCGTGTAAAATTTAGTAAAAAATAGTTTCAACATACTTCAGAAATATTTGTACAATTTTTCCAATTTTCTTGTAGTAGTTTTGTGCTTTTTGAAAATTCGAGTTATATATCACAATTGTGCACACTAGTTGCACTACTGTTTTTTACGAATATCAATTATTAATAGCATATTTTGGACTTACAATAAATTGCCGCCTCCCTGTGTTAGTGTTTGCTGATGTGAGTGTAATACCTTAAAAATCAAAACTCCTTAACTTCTTCTCAATTTTTTTTTATAATATATTAGCTTTCCAGCTTTTATCGCTTCTTCTTCTTCCTACTACTTGGACCAGAAGATGGTTCAACTGCTTCCATTATTTTTGCATAATCGCGCTTGTATAAAATCGGTTCTTGATCAAGGCCACTAAAATGCGTTAAACACATTAATGTTTTTTGCAATCTACCAACAGTTACATCGATTCTATCTTTAATAACTGTTATACGAAATAATTTATTGGTATCATCAGGTGTTAATTTCAATCTACTTAATGAATTTGTAATATGTACATAATGTTCAGTGGAGTACATCGGTACAATTTCTTTGCCAAGTGTTGATGTGACATTGTTAGTATTTCCATTATTATTTCCAACAGCGCTGTTATTATTTATAGTGCTATTATTATTATTACTTGTCGTTACTGATTCCAATACTTTTTTCTTATGGTCATCTTCATTAGCAACCCATTCAACTTCAATCGTTTTTACCTTCGTTTCCACGTCATTTACTTTAACTATTTTTCCTATTTTCATCGTACGGGAGCATCTTACAACTTGATCAATTTCAATATCCGTTACATCCATACTACGCAATTGTCGATACGATTCGTTGTATTTATCCGCCATTTCTACAATAGCCATATTATCCCCAGAAACAAATTTTTGTCGTCGTAACTTTAAATTTAGAATGGATTTAAACGTAAAATTTTCAGCAGCATCTTTAATTAATTTATGCGACGTTGACCAAAAATATAACGTCGTAGCCGGAGTACGATTTGGTGGGCGTGGCACTTCATGTAATTCAACAACATGTTGTTGCAACATTTGATATAAATCGTATCGGGTATCATTCATTGGTATCATTCCCATATCACTAATTGCTTTTTGATCTAGATGGCCTAATTCCACAAGCAAGCGGATGATTCGTCCACTTCGATCTCCATAACGTTGGGAAATAATACTTTGAGACAATTCCTCTTTAACTTTTTTCACAATATCACTGATATTGACCTTGTACCTCTTTTCATCGTATTGCTCCAATGCAGGTGGTCGCATATCACATAAAGCTGAAGCTGCAGCTTTAAATTTCGTTTGTGACCAAGAAAAATCATTTGTCACACCAATTGGATCATCATCAAGTTCCATAAATGCATCTTTTGATGATACAAAAACAACTGGGGTCCATTTTAAATTTCCCTCCGCATCAAAATTAGTACTGTTCAATTCAGTGCGAGTGGCAACTTTAAGAAATGCTTTATACACTTCACCTACAATAGATTCTGATATATGTCGTTTTTTTGCTCCAATTTTAGATGATTTGATGTAATCCAAACAAACTTTATGTCGTAACAATACATTGATTCTTCTTGTATCTAACATGTAGTATATATGATCATTCTCTGCCATATTGTGTAGATTTTTACTTTTTGCACTACTGTTAATACTACTACTGCTGGAACTGTTATTACTACGATCCATTATTCCATCCATTATACTATTATTATAAGGATTTCCCATCGTATACTCTATTTCCTCATCATTATTATCTGCTTTCCATGGTATGATAATTTCATTATTTACAATTGTTTCCCATGCAAGATTGAAAATTTCTTTATCTTTTTGTGCATGATTCAAAAATTTATATGTTAAACCACGTGTACTACCACCGGTAGATATGTGACTTATAATATATCCCGCCATCTTACCAACCTTGAGATCACCTTCGTGCGCCGTAGAAACCTCTTGAACGACTTGCATCGTATAAACTGGCATATGTAGCCATAGAATAGCATTGTCGTATTCAATATCAAAAAGTGGCACGTTTCCTGCCTTATTTTTTTTACTTGCAATAACATCATTCGAACAATATGAAAATACAACACCGTGATGAATTAATGTTGAAAGACATTTTGCAACTTCTTCCTTCGTCATTTGTAATATTTGACCATCACCAACCCCGATAATATACCTAGATCCACGACTGACCAAACTAGTATTTCGTCCAAACGAAGCATCCGTAGAATATTGCACAATACGATCAAATGTGACTGGAGCTTTTGAGGATAATATTTCACATACTCGATGACATTGATGTCCAAAATAATCTGCAATAGCATTTAATGCTAATGATTTCCTAGCTTGATATGCAATTCCTGTTGTCCTAGGTTGCTTCATCATTCTCACTTTCAAGGCATCCGTATTGGACGACATCGTGATCAATATATATATATGTGTGTGTGTGTGTGTATTCGCTACACTTTCCTTCAACCTTATTTGTTATTCTTCTATACACGTTCATAAAACAACAACAACAACATCTTTTCTACTTATGCAATATATGCTTATATTCAATATAAGATATAATTATTATATATGTAATTTACATCAATATAGATGAAAAAATACATTTATGTGGTTACCAGGTTAGCTGGTTAGTAGGTAGAAGAAGCCATTGAAGATAATAACACTAAATAATAAATAACATACAAGTAGCAGAAGAATAAGGTATTTCACCGATGAAAAAGAAACTGGAATTTTATTATTGAGCATGAGATCGACACAAAGGCAGGTGTGGTTATAGTTTACACAAACAGACGACTACAGCTTTTTGCAGAATACAGTATGCTATCTGGCTATCTGGCTATCCAAGCGGGCAAGCTGGCAAGGTAATACAATGCTACACTACTGCTACACATTTCCAAGGTTTTGTAAAAACTTTACGGCGTTACCGTACGTACGTGCGTACGAAAGATATATTGTACAGTATAGACTCTACACAGTTTCGGTGAGGATTATTACTGTTAAGCTGTTAAGCATTTAATAGTCAACAGTGTTATACCAGGTAATTTGGTACTTAGTCACACGCACACACAAATATTTGAACACGACACAAAGTGTATAAGATAGAACATGCATGCTTTCGTGGTGCTGTACATTATTATAGTAACCACCTGTTAATTTTTTCATGCTGTTGGATTATTTTTTATATTATTTACTACGACGGTAATAGTATTGCATAAAGATTACTGCATAATCATTAACATATCACATATATATATACAGTATTATGTTACAAACACGTTTTTAAATATAAATATATCCAATACCAAATTTTACAAATATATAGATACCTACTTACATATTATTATTATTTCCTCTTGCTTTGCTATAAATTAGTTGCTTTAGTAAGATATATAGACGTTTTAATTCATAATCGTATTCAAAATAAATATACTTTATCTTCGATAGAATGAAACTTTCAGTAAATACTTGTATTGCGGCAGCGTGCCTTACTTTACTAGTTGCGTCAGTACAAGCTGGTGCGGATAGAAAAAAAACATGTTTAGTACTGAATAAAGCAAGTAGCTTTATTGATTTAACAAATACAGACAAAACATGTGCAGCTGATTGTACTGGTGATTGGGCAACTTGTAAATGCGAGTCGTTTGGTAAACCAACGAAAGTAAGTTATTCCAAATATAACATGATAACACATACTATATATACAATCTAAATTAATATATATATAGTGAAACTAACATTTTTATTTATATATACATATACATCAACAATCACGATATTAGCCATATCCATCCCTTGCTCAGTGTTATAAATATAATCAAGAGTCATGCTGCAAAGCTGGTCATGACGCTGCTATCCAGAGTGCTTACAAGAATTTATTAAGTGATACGTGCATTCGTAACTATCCAGACTTAGAAACACTCTATTGTTTGGCTTGTAACAACGAACAACCAAAATATGTCGACGTAGCTAATAAAACTGTTTACATTTGCAAAGACTTCGCTAAGAAATTATGGACTGGTGCTAATTATGACAATTGTGGTATTAATATAGGTGGTACACCTAAAATACCACAATTTGAATTTGCAAGTGCCACTGAGTTTTTAAATCATGCCAGCATTAAGCCGCCATTCTTCGGCGATTATACCATTGATGTTGATGCAACAGAAAATTGCTTAGGGTCATGGGGAGTACGTCAAGCCACAATTTCAACATTAGCTCTATTAGTAGTTGTCCTTTTCCAAGGTATATTAATGTAAAAGATACAATATAGAAAATAGTAATATAGAAGGCAATGTTTGATAATATTATGATACAGGAAGGGCTGATACCGGTTATGGAAAAATATTATATTTATTTTACAATTTTTTAGAAAAATATTAAAATATACAGGAACAAACGCAAATGCTATTATAGTCAAAAAGGCTCGAAGAAGAATTATTTTTATTATTTTTTTTATAAAAAAATAGAACCGTAAAAAAAAGTGTTTTGATAAAAATTCAAGAGAGACAGGGGAGAGAGTAAAAATAAAGAACCACTTCTATTCAATAATAAAAGTTTGGAAAAGATTATTACAGTAAAATATATGATATTATCATTATATATAATACCGGGCGGGGGTATAAAAACCACTTTCTCTTTTTAACGTGTACTCGTACGAACGTTAATTTAATATTTTATAAAATTTATTAAATACTGGTATGCCTACCACTCGCTTTCTTTAACTCGTATATCTTTGACAAAAACCAGAAAAAAATCTTCTTTTTTTTTAACCTCTCTAATATATATACGTTTTTGTCTTTTGAAGATGTTAAGATTAAAATTATTGTTAATTAAAAAAATGTACATCGTTTTTTAATCTCTCAGAGATATTATTATTTTTTAAAAAAACACAACCACACACATTTTTTTTGTTTTTTCTGAATTTTATTTTTCTCACTTCCTAGTACTATTCATATTATTATTGGCTTTATCTTCTACATATGCTTTAAACAAATCAATTAAATCTAATATTTCTTTATCAATATTTGCTATGGATATTGTTGCATCTAAAGCATTTTCATGCGCATCTCGAATCAATGATATGCCCCTATCGTGTTGATCACAATAATCTCTTAAGAAAATGGAATAATTCAAAGCAACTGCTAATCTTATTGGATCTGCTTTCCATAAATTGTCGCATGCTAATGTGTATGCCTTGGAATACAAATCCAAAGTAACTTCAATAGCGTTTGTATCTGGTTCTACTTCAATAAGATATCGATAAAAGTCTGCCTTTAATTTAATATAAAATACTTTTTCTTCGTCTAATATGGCTTTTGGATAGAGCAATGTATCTATTAATTTTATTAATGACCAAGATATTTCCTCAATAGATCGTGCAACGCCATTTAATCGTTGTTGTATCGTACCTCTTGCTAAATATTCTTCCCCAATGCAATGTTTTATTTCATCTTTTAAAATGTCAAATCGTTTTCTATGTATATTAATTGCTCCTTTAAATGCTTGTAATAATAAATCTCTTTCATGTATCGAGATAGAACCTTGTGAATTTTCGACAACCCATTTCATTTCATCTGCCATTTCCCTATACATACCAGCAGTACGACATGCCTTGGCGCATATTAAATGTGATTCTCGAGTAGTCTGATCTGTTGTTAATTTGGAAGAGGAGGACGGTACAATTTCCATATCATTTAATAATTCAACTTGCTCCCACGCTTCGTATGTTGCTACCAATGTTTCCCATGCTTCTATACTGACGGATGCCCCATTATCATCTTTGCTAACCTCTTTCCATTTACGATAATCCCATCTTTCACCAGCTAATTCCCTTGCTGCTGATTCATACATGCGTCCATCAATTGCCCTTTTCGCTGATTCATTTCCCATGATTAATGATTTATTATTATTATTATTATCAAATTATATGGTTCTCTAATTCTTTTTCTTGTACTTTTCCATATTACTTCCTTTAACATATATATATAAAGTGTCGGATATAGTATCAAAATATATTATGGATATATTATATTTTAATGTTTATATATATATATATAACGTTTCGGTTTTACTAATATATATATATAGGGATGTGTGTAAAATGTATAAAAAAAAAAGTTTTTTTTAATAGTATGTGCGTATAATTCGAGTGATCATCCTTTAACTTATTATTATTAGCTCTCCTGAGCGTCGTGTGTTCCGACTAACTTATTATCGTTTGGATGATCCATTTGTACCCTATAAAGAACATGAAAATATACTGTATAAGAAAATAGCATGATCACAGTACAAAATATGACAGAAACTGTATAATACAAGTTTATTGTGTTATATATTATATATAATATACACATATTATATAATACATCTCTAGAGACTCTCATACCACTTTAAATATCTTTTTTGAAAATTCAGAATTTGTAGAGCAGAATCTAGTTTTTAAACTAATGGAACAATACGAGGATTTTCATTATTTGCAGCAGCATTTCCAGGAATATTATTTGCGACACCTCCACCATTTCTGTTTGCATGTTGTATATGGTTGCCATTGGCTCTGCCTTCACCATTTTCGTTTGCACGTTGAATATTGTTGACTAAGGTAGTTAAATTATCCATTTTTTTATTGAGTTCAGCAATATTGACGGTTCGTATCTTTTTGTTTCCTCATGACGTACCCATTTCCAGATAGCTCTGTTTTGTTGCGTTTGCCATTATTTGTTGTAAATTGTTGTAGATGACTTATATGGGAGTAATTTTTGTACAATTTGCTTACCCGATTTTGGATTGTTTGTGCCGTTTCCTGAATTATTTCGTCATTTTTAAAACTTTTAATAATGCTTTGATGATATGCAACCGGACATTCAATCATTAATTCTCCCCGATTTCGATCCATACTAGATATTACTAGTCCATTTAGTTATACTGTGCAGACTTGCAACTGGTTTTACGAAAATGTAAAAGTTGTTTACAGCTGTGCTCACAATTATTTATGTAGTTTTCATTACGGTTCAAGACTTCAGATGAAGAGAATAGCATGCTATAGCTTACTGTTTTTATAGCAGTACAATAGCATCGAAGAAGAAAAGGCTACTACGCCACAACAATATTACTACTGGATGAGGAAAGTGTGTTGTTGTGTTTAAAAAATAACATAGTAATTCTATACAAAAAAAAAAAAAAAAAAAAAAAAAACAAACAAGAATGTTATTTTGTAAACCAAACACACCCAAAGAAACAAATAACCATTTTCTTCTCTTTCCCCCCCCCCTCTATTTATTCGTTTACTACTTCTTCAAATATACCACAATCATGCATACTGATGCAATAATATGCTCTTCGTTGCCATCTGTTAATAGCGCAGAATATGCATTAAAAATGCATTTAGATTCGAGAATATATAATAATGCAGGTGACGAAATGAAAAGCTTTTTTGATACGTTAGTTGAACTGAACCACTATCTATCACAAGGACAATATTATATTAAAATGTTGTATTCGTATCGCGGAACAAGCAATACAGTTCCTTTGAAAGTTCCTAAGGAAGACGAAAACAATGCAGATCGCCAGAATGAGTATCGCCAAGCTTTATTTTTATTATTAAGAACGGAGACAATGAAAATTAGTGATTTAATGAAATTTTGTGAGAAAAGTATGACTTTATTTAAAAAGATATTGGATGACGTAAATATATATCAAGAGAATTATACGACTTATCCGGAAGAAATTTTACTTGCCATCGTTCACTTCGTAGATATGATTGTAAAGATAGACGCGTTGAAAGATCTGAAAACATGTTTAAAAAATGATTTTGCATTATATAAGCGAACGTTTTATTTAATAAAAGATCAGTTAAAAGAGGCGGCTGAGTTATCAAATGAAATAAATCAAATACAAATGTTTCTATCGAACCCGATGCATAATAAACATTATGTTCTGACCATGATACGAAGTTCTTTGTTGCAATGTAAGGATGGGAGATATGAAACAGTATTTTTGGCGTTGATATCTTTATGCATGGATAAATCTGATGAATTATTTGATAAGAATGATTCAATTGAAAAAAGCGTTGTTGAATTTTCATGTGATCAACGCTACTGTCCTATACGTGTTTTGCCACATCTTTACGTTTTATTAGATGGATTAATTGGAGAGAATGGTGATGCAATTAATGTCTTTGAGATGAAAAAATATAAATTTGACAAATCAGCAGACAAAATATTTAAAAATTTACCTGTTATACCGTTAATGTTTGAAATGGTCATTGAAATTCATCCGACTTTACAACTTTGTTTGAATTATAAGGAATCTGGATTCAAAATATGTAAAAAAGTTTTTAAATTGAATCAAAAAAATATTAATCAATTTTATTCGCTTGTATCCAATGATAATGTGAAGCGTATTATAGAAAAAGAAGATATATTATGTAAATACATGAAGAAAGTGTTGCTAAATGTGGAAAATGAAGAGAAGAATGCAGCAAACGAGAAGAAGAAGAAGAAGAAGAACAAAGGCAAAAAAGGTACTGGTAGCAGTGCTGGTAATGACGATGCTGCTCTTGCAAGACGTGAATTATTTATTAATGTATTTAAAGCATTTCATCATATGGGAGATGCATCAACCACAGTGTTAACGCATATAGGCTGGAAGTATGCCAATCCATCATCAACACAGACAACCGGAAAAAATCGAAAGAATAGTATCAACCGTGATAGCAACGATAGTGTAGTAAATGAAAACAACAGAGAATATGCTAGACGAATATTATATAATTATTCGTCCGAGGAAAAGGATGTTATTATCAATTTAATTGGCAGCACGAAAAATCTAGCAAATGTTTTATTGAAAAATGAAGATTATATAAGAGTAGAAATTCGGAAACATATTCACACATTGTTGCAACAATTTGTCCAAGAGTCATTACCGTCTATGTTACGTAAAGCTTATAAAGCGAAGAAAATGGAAAGCGTAGAGTTAATGTTGCAGCTTCGTCGTATAGTTTGCGATTGGAATGGCAACAATGGAGAAGAACCAGATAATTTGTATGAATTAAAAAAGAAAGATCGTAAAAATCATTTATATAAATTTGAATGGAAAAATAGACTTGCTATACCGTCATTGACACAAATAATTGTTTTACGACATATTTTAGGCACATTGTTTCACCAATCATCAGAAAGTATGAAGTCTGATCAAGGTGTTGTATTTAAAAGCCGCCTATTTACAAATGAAGATGTCAGCAAAATGGAAGTATTATATGATTTGTCAAAGTATTTTTACCAAATGTTGACGTATCATGATACGATAAAAGAATTATCCAGCTTTAGCACTCTATGGTATCGTGAATTTTATTTAGAAATTTGCAAAGAAAGCCAATTTCCAATTACATTGTCAATGCCGTGGATCTTAGTTGAACATATTATCTTTACACCAAATACACCAAATATGAAATTTATCTATAATGTATTAGATATCTATAATGATGCTGCAAATGAAGCATTACATACGCTGGGACAGCAATACTTGTACAACGAAGTGGAAGGTGAAATGAATTTAGTATTTGATCAATTATTATACATGTTGAATCGACATTTATACACTTATTACAAAAATATTGCTACGTCATTGCAAGATGAAACAACATATAGAAAGTTAAACCCGTATCATCGTTTCTATTCGCGAAGCAAAGAGAAAAATATTTGGTCGGAACAATTTATGGCTGGAAAAAATAGAATTTTTAAAAATGAATCATACGATAAAATCCGGAATACAAGCAATTTGATGTTGCTTGGAAGAAAATTAAATTTAAGCAAAATACTAAGTGCAGCGTTAGAACGGGAGATGATACGTGATTTAGAAAAATGTTTTCAAGATTTAGAACAGCATGATATATGTGGAATAATACGTTTTGAAGGTCTTATAAACGCGCTGATGAAGACGCATAGTACGCTTACTAGTTCTTTGGGGTTGTCAAACCGTTTACTGGAGGAAGAGGGAAAAAAAGATAATCATAGCAAAACAATGAATATCTTGAATTTTCTCGATTTAGTTAACGCAGTGAATGAATCTGTTTCAATACATAGCAATAGCAGCGAACATCTTGGACGAATTTCAACTTACATTATTAAAGAATTATACAATACATTATTGCCAAATATGGTTTATATTACTGCAGATTCGAAGAAAGATGGGGAAACCGCTAAAAGTTTTTCCTCCTTCGTCTATACTAGAAAACACGGGAATATTGTGAATAAACATACGGGACAAACCAGCAACAAGGTACACAAAACATACGAAAAAATTAGAAAAAGGCGACATTCCGTTGTCCATAATATAAATAATGTGAAACAGCAAAGCAAAGCAAATCAAGATAAAAATGGAGACGATAACAATACCGCAGCTGGTACAAATGTTGATATAACGAAACATTTTAGATTTGGTAATACAGCACATGCAAATTTATATGAAAAGAATTATTTAAAATGTGAATTTTTTTTCAGTGAAATACATACACGGTCTTTAATGAGCGTAACGAATAATATTATAGGCAATGTAAAAGCAAATAAAATGTATGGTATATTGTTCAAAATGTTATCATTACAAATGGAGGAGAAGATGATTCCGTATATTATGGCATTATTGCCAGGTGTCAAACCGGTGATATTGCCATCGTATAAAATGAAGACTAATGTAAATTATTTATCAGTAGAAGGGACGGTAAAAGGCTTTTTACGATACAATGGCGTAAATAATAAAGTATTTAAAGGGATACAAGAAATTGGTAATGCTTTAGTTTTCTTGAAAATGTTGGATTGCAGTTTTCACAATCTTGAGTATGACAATATCAATGATGATGTTGTAGATGGAACATCTAGTTTTGATGCAAGTTACGTAGGACAGAAATCAAAAAAGAAAAAGAGGAATAATAATAAAAAAGAATCCGATTCGAATACTGAAGAATACCGACCAAAGTCTTTTTTTGACAATTATATATCAAAAAACATGGATAAAGATCAAAACAATGGTAATAATATTGCTACGGAAAAAGCCAATATCAAGTATTCTTTCTTGAAACGCGGTTTACTTTGTATACAAGATGCACTAAATCGCGACTTAAATGTTGAAAAGGATACATTTAATAATATACCATTACTCTTTGCAAGCTTGCTTTTCATATTATGCCGCCCAAATATGAATGATGGGAATGATGGTAGTACAATTCGATCAGCAGATTTGTACGAAGAATATGGGGAGGGTCTCTTATTTGGTTGTATCTCCATTTTACATTGTTTGAAGCTTAAAGATGTATTGATGGAAAAAAGCTATAATAAACATATAATCAATGTACACTTATTTGATCAAGCTATTATGGAAGAGGAGAAAAAAACGAAAAAAGATAAAAAAAACAAAAGTAAAAATGAAAATAGACGCAATTCTATTGGCACTGTAGACAAAAAGACGGAAGATGAAATTAGAGCGTATTTGACTGCAGCGACAAAAGTAGAAGAACTTATTTCTTCTTTTTCAAAGTTTTTCGATGAGCATTTTCAGACTTTAAAATTCGTTGATGAGGAGAAAGAGTCGAAGATGCAGCTCGGTAATGTGACCCCAAAACGTATAGTTAGAAAAGTACCAGTCACAGCCGCGACTCAAGTCAATGCTGCACCACCTAGTGCAATTATAGAGAAGCGACAAGTACCAAAAGAGGAGAAAATTGAAAATCAACCAAAAATTGAAGTAAACCAGGTACAACGATTATCATCCATCGAAGATCCGAAGGATACAGGTAATGACCAGATTGAAGACACTCCTTTAGTATTACAAGACAATGAAGAAAAAGTTGGAACTTCCACTGTAAATAGTTCTGAAAATAATTTAAGATTCGAAATGGAAGTGGAGAACAACAAAGTTGAGGACGTTGAAACGAATAACGTTGAATTACAGTATGAAGAAGTAGAAGAAGAAGATGTAGAGGAGGATGATGGTTTAGATGCTGTTTGTATGGTTTATGTATTGTATGATTATGAAGCAGAAAATGATGACGAGCTTAATTTAACTGAAGGCAGTTTTGTTATGGTCACGGAACTTGGCAGTGCTGAAGATGCTGATTGGTGGCGTGGATTTTTGAAAGATAATACATCTAAATATGGCACATTTCCAAAAAATTATGTCTCATTAATGCTCCAATATGAAAATAATAAATATTTAATATCAACAGATACAAATGAAGTTTATAAAATGGATGATATGGAAGAATGTTTAGGAGTATTTGACGATGCCACATATTTTTTAACAGATATTAATGGAGAAGAGCAAGATTGGACTAGTGCAGTGTTGTTGTAGAAATGTGCGAGAGAAAGATATGGGAGGAATGTGCATAGTGTATCATATTATATTCGTATATATATATGCATATATTAAATAATTTTAATATTTTTTTTTCATTTTTTTTTACATACATTTTTTATATTTGGGCGATCACTTTAAAATTTAAGCAGGCTAGGGTCTATGACGTATACAATGATAAATCAACTTTGAAAACAGTTCCTTTTGTAGTAGACACTTCAGATGGGAAGAATTTACCTCCAGACGTGCAGACTAACCAACAAAACATCAGGGAGCAAAAACCCAAGATTCATCACTTGTCAACGTTACCAACTCGTGATAATTTTGTGCATTGCAAC
>JACLAD010001912.1_pt1 | contig 16229 bp, 9 predicted proteins | sample 8027901 | NCBI WGS metagenome assembly JACLAD01 (sample SAMN15725071, study PRJNA655200) | protist metagenome | isolation source: fluorescence activated cell sorting (FACS) single amplified genomes of... | place: Spain: Blaines Bay Microbial Observatory, Mediterranean Sea | collected 2016-07-05 | reverse complement strand
ACAGTGCGGGAGAAGCGACCTGCCATATTCCGATGCGGACTCGTGGATGACTGGCAAGTTTTTGGTTGGACACATAAGCAATTGCAAGAAAATTTTGGGGATGTTGTTCTTCACGCTGCGTCGTCCACCGACATTGTAAGTAATAGCGGGCAAGGGCATAACGGCAGCACGACACTTGGTCGGGTACTGGGTGACATTTTCTCCGACCACAAGCGAGATTATGCTTTCGACTCGAACTTGATAAAGCGTGCACCGGGCCTGCTGGACCTCATGCGCCCCCTTCCTAAGCTATTCACGGATGCATCTGGAGACTACCTGAATGTTTCAGGCCGCGTGGCTGCCTACTTTGGAGTTGGCCCGGCTAGATCTGGGGTTGCATGGCACAACCATTGTGAGGGATTTCTCATCCAAATTTCAGGTTCAAAGAGGATATTTCTTTACCCACCGCAAACATCCCCGCCAATCGAAATGCCACAGTATTCACAAATGGAAGATTGGGTCACAGAAGTACTCCCTCGACTGTATGCCACTTCCAGCATGCCAAATCCAGCGGAAGCTACACTCTTTCCTGGGGATGCTTTATACTTGCCCTCGGGCTGGTACCATTCAACAATAAACTGCAATCCAGCAATGTCATTTGCACTTCAGTTGCGTCCCCAGGAGCCAGGTTTCTCTGCAGACCACCTTCTATGGACCAGTTCACTGCTGCAATCGATGGCACTTCAGGCACACAGTGTTGGTGACAATAGGACAAGTTGGCGTCTTCGCAAGCAACGAATGAAAGTACTTCACGCTGCAATAGAAAATGCCCCTTTGCGAGCTCATCTTCATGCAAGATACGCAGAGCTGCTTGTGGAGATATCGCGACCAAACGCGGCACTCTATCATGCCCGACTTGCTACCAGTCTTGCGCCTTTCAATCCCCAACCACACCTGGCCCTGGCATGGGCACTAGTGGCTATCACGACTCCATCCGCACAGGCATACGCAAAAAGCGGCAGCACATGGAGAGAAAAAGAAGTTCTACGCAAGGATCTCATAGAAAAATACCGGGAGTTCGCCGCGAATTTGGATAGAGCCATTGGCCTTGATGCACGGGCACCAGTTGTATTTGAAATGGTGACTACTAATCTCCATGAAATAAGGAAGCGCATCCCTCACCTACTGCGGCAAGAGTTTGAAGAGATAGCTTCTAGCTTCCCAGAATTACGCAGATTCTTATCTTCATTGTAGGCCACAGATAATATTTTCAAACACCAGAAGCAACCCTCTTCCATCAGAGTGAAGCAATCTTCTTTCATTAGCCTTTTCTTGATTGCGACGCTTACATCATTCTGCTACGGTAGGTTTCTATATTTTACAGTGTTCTCGGACCTCAGACATGATGTTGATACATGAATCGTAAATTAAATGCGAGACACTTGCGTTTGTAAAAAGAGTCAACATGCGATGCTTCATAAATCATGGCTGATTGTGTGTCCTATGTTCATTAGAGCGAAAATATTTATCGTATCAATACGATACAGAAGTAGTTTGTGGTCAGCTTTTACTCTCCCCTTGAGCAGCCAGGGCAGCCGCAAGCGGGTTCGCAAAGCTATCTTTTTTCGCCAGAGAAGACATGCGGTCTCGCATGTCACTATCCGTGGATGCCTTGCGAACATGCCCCTTTGCATCAATCTGCACTTGGCTCTTTGGCGCTAGTCTCAATTTTCTGAAGTCAACACTTACTAAGTCTCCTTCATCAAGTTCGACAGCACAACTCTTTTTCCCACCTCCCTTCACGACGTTCCCCCACTTGCTGTTGAGTTCCCCATCCGTCTCCAGCCCTATGAACTGGACACGGGTACCGGGTGCGGGCTTCTCCTTTAGAGAGACTTCTGCAACTGTCCGCATGTTCTCAATTTTGGCTCCAATGTTGTCACTCCTGTTGTCCATTTTCAGAGCATAGATTTCTGCATTTAAATCAATCTCGATAACTTCCCCCCAGGTATAGTTGAGGTGGGCGTGATTGGAGAGCCCGACAAGCTGCACCCTGCTCCCTATTTTGATTTCTTTCTTTCTCTCCTGTACCGGGGTACCGGCGTTTTTCTTTCTGCTCTTTTTTCGCGAAAGGAAAGACATGGTCTGGGAGAGAGCGAGCTACTCGTTTATCGTGTGATCGGATCGAGATGATACGGGAGATGGAAAGGTTCAAAGGTTCGCACGTTCGGTGACCGTTGTCGCCCTACACATTAGATGGTTTTCAGTATAAAACACTACGAATGATCAAGACCTTTTTCATTCCTTGTCTATTTCTCTGGTTATGCATATCCTGAAGACAGACACGCAACCGCAACCAACTAAATCTAAATCACTACGTCGGCAACTGCCGCCTCACACAAATAGAGAAGAAGGCGACTGTTACACGACTAAATTTAGTTCAGCTACGCTATTAATACACAGTACATGTCACCGGTTTTCTTTGGGTCTGCTACGCAGACGGGAACCTCTGGTTTTTTATTATTAAAAACTTAAAATGAAAATATACAATTACAACAAAGTTCACTACTGTACTGTTGACTTTGTTCAAAAAATGTTGGATTACTCATTATGTTGCGGCCACCTTTCCAATGCGTTCATTCCAGCCCCAGAGATTTCCCACCAAAGTCGCTGAATCGAGGTGGGTATCTAAGTTTCCTTACCGGGTCAATCACCTGTGGCTTTCACTTCATCATCTTAAAAGTGACCGCGCACATAACAGAGGATCAGCTTTTACTTTCCCCTTGAGCAGCCAGGGCAGCCGCAAGCGGGTTCGCAAAGCTATCTTTTTTCGCCAGAGAAGACATGCGGTCTCGCATGTCCTTTTCCGTGGATGCCTTGCGAACATGCCCCTTTGCATCAATCTGCACTTGGCTCTTTGGCGCTAGTCTCAATTTTCTGAAGTCAACACTTACTAAGTCTCCTTCGTCAAGTTCGACAACACAACTCTTTTTCTCACCTCCCTTCACGACGTTCCCCCACTTGCTGTTGAGTTCCCCATCCGTCTCCAGCCCGATGAACTGAACACGGGTACCGGGTGTGGGCTTCTCCTTTAGAGAGACTTCTGCAACTGTCCGCACGTTCTCAATTTTGGCTCCAATGTTGTCACTCCTGTTGTCCATTTTCAGAGCATAGATTTCTGCATTTAAATCAATCTCGATAACTTCCCCCCAGGTATATTCTAGATATTTGTCTTTGGAGAGCCCGACAAGCTGCACCCTGCTCCCTATTTTGATTTCTTTCTTTCTCTCCTGTAGCGGGGTACCGGCGTTTTTCTTTCTGCTCTTTTTTCGCGAAAGGAAAGACATCGTGGGGAGGGATCTAGACTTTATCACGGGGGGTGGTTGCTGGCAAACTAAAACGACTCGTGGCTTACGTGCGTCTGGTCGTCGCGTCGAGAGCCAAGGGATGAAATCTACTGGAAATAACACCGGGGTCCGAGGGAGAGAAGATCTTTGACTTGATCCCCCCGAATCAATCTGCCATCGTTAAAAGTTTCAAGGGGTTTTAAAGATCTAGAACGACTAGATCGTTCTGACTCTGAGTTCGGGCCAAATTTCCTGCCAAATTTAATTTAAATTCTGGCATTCTGGCCCCGCACCGCACGTTTGATCCTCCTCCTGAGACCCATGTCCTTCTCTCCCTTCAACAGCCCCGAGCAGCAGCGCGCCGCAGAACTCTACGATGGCCCCCCGCCCCCGGCCAGCTGCCTCGTCACCGGCGGCACGGGTTTCGTGGGGCAACGTCTCGTGGAAATGCTCGTAGAGTGAGTGCCTCTTACCCGTTTTGGAGTCTGAACTCCAACTTGCGCTGCCTCCGTGGCAGTGAGAGACGTGCAGTGAGAGATGCACGACGTTGCAGATCCCACTCGAGATATTCATGTCTTTATTGAACCTGTAACTGACACGAAACTGACCCCGTAATGTCTCTTTTCCTGGCCTGTTTTTCGTTCAATCAATTTCAATACGCTTTCTGCTGTTAACGTCAGACGTGGGGCAAAGCGTGTCGTGAGCTTCGATGTGGTTGCTCTTGATGTGAACGACCGCTGGAACAATCCTTGTATAGAATATGTTGTTGGCGATATTACCGACGTTGACGCGGTACGTAAAGCCTGCCAAGGCATGGATTGCGTGTGGCACAATGCCGCCGCCGTAGGTCCATTTCACCCCCTGGATCTCTACGACAAAGTGAACCACCTGGGAACAATCAATGTCATCAATGCTTGCAAAGAAGCAGGGGTACCAAAGATTGTCATGAGCTCTTCGCCCAGCACACGCTTTGACGGGTCCGACGTAGACGGGCTCACGGAAGATGAGATGCCTTCTCTGCCTATGCCATCCTATCTGCAGGCGTATGCTGCGTCGAAGGCTGCAGGTGAGAAGGCCTGTACCGATGCGTGTTGCGACGAGCTTATGACGGTAGCTATTGCGCCACACCAAGTTTATGGCCCACGTGATAATCTCTTTCTGCCCAATCTCCTTGAGGCAGGCGCCAGCGGCCTTTTGCGCGTATTTTCGTCAGCAAGAACAGGACACGGAATGAACAGGGTATGCTTTACGCATGTCGACAACTATTGCCACGCTCTTATCATCGGGGAGCAGGCTCTCTACCGTGACTCGCCAGCGCTAGGGAAGTTTTACATTGTTACGGATGGGGATACCCATCCCAAGAAGGAGGGATACGCACACTTCTGGAAAGTTCTTGACCACATTATGATGGAGATGGGATTTCCATCCTTATTTGCAAAGTTTAAGCTACCAGATTGGCTTTTGATGCCGGTAGCTTACATCTGCCAAGCGATCACGTGGATAACGGGGAAGCAGCTGAAGTTAAACCCATTCAATGTGAGAGTTCTCACAATGCACCGTTGGTTTAAAATTGGAGCAGCGGAAAGAGATCTCCACTTTGCACCGATTGTTACTTTTGATAATGGAATCGAGGACACGTGTGAATGGTTCCGCGAGCACTGGTTGAAAGATTATAAACTTCGCAACCCGCAGAACAGCGAGCACTGGTTCACTGGAATTGCCAAGCAGTCGCAGCGCAAAATCGACATCCAAGCCGAGTCGTCTAGAAAGGTCGATCGGGGCGAAAAATCCTCCTCAGATAGCACAGAGCTCTCGGCAAAGCAAAAGAAGAAAAACACACCTCGCAAAAGGACAAAGTCTGCGACGCGCAAGAAAAGTAAACCTTCGCCAAAATATCGTCGCTCAACAACTCTCGTTGACAATTTGCGCGATACCGATTTCGCAGATGGCACAAAACCTGCACTAAGGCCGAGATCTAGAAGGAGTCGGAATCGCAACTGAACAATTTCCATTTTATATTTTCTGTGAAGCACTTTTCTAGGATCCTTAATATAGAAAGCAGCAGTGAATCGTTAAACGTGAAAAATGTAACTGAGACTGGGACGACAAAGCGCAAAGCGAAAGTAAAAGCGTAAAATGTAAAATACCCATCAACATCAACGTACAACTACAACGTACAACCAACAAGTCAAAAACTCAAAACAAAAAACAATTTCTCTATTCTCTTAAAATGTTGCTTTTACGATTAGCTGTATCTCTTGGTTTTATGAGGCCTCGCCGCTGTAATCTACTAGAAGAAGACTTTCGATGCACTTTTAATCTTGATTAAACACAACAAGTACGGCGCTCACATTGTCCACACTCCGCTCCTTCAAAGCCTTTTGTACCAGGGCCTGTGCCGCAGCGGAAAGATTACCACCATTCTCAAAGAGATGCCGACGCACAAAGTTTACAGCCTCCTGATTTTCCAAAACATCCCATACTCCATCGGAGGCAATGATCAAAAATTCGCAATTTTCGTCAATTTCGACGTCCTTAACATCAGGAGTACAAATGAGGGGCCCTTTCTGCAGTTCTGAGGCGTCGCTAACCTCTGTACTGGCGACAGATGCAAGAAAATCTGACTGCCCTGCACCCTTATGCATGATATCTCCAAATGCTCTTGACACCGCGAGATCGCCGCCGACCCTACCTTTGTGATCGACACTTCCCCCAGCTTGCTGTACGCGCTTCTTCTCGTCCTCGCGGGTAGCTTTATGATCCTCTGAAAGACCTACTGCTGTGCCCGATCGTGATAGGACTATCCTCGAATCACCAGCCCATGCAACCCATATTTTGCTCGAATCAAGCGCTAGAACCATTGCTGCTGTGGCCCCGGATAGGTGATTATCCTCATTCGGTGATTTGCGCGAAGTCCGCATTAAAGACTTTCCAGCCGATGCTTTCTTGGCCATTTTTTCTGCCGCACTTCGTAAAATCCTCCAGTCCATTTTATGGCACGCTTTGATAATGCTGTTGTGAGTGTCTGAAAGAATTCCTGATTCTTGGGCAAAGATATTGTGCAAGTTTAGCTGGAGCAGAGTTGACGCACCGTCACCACCATGGCCATCAAATGTAGCAAAGAAACCCATGGAGCTGTCCTCGCCGCACTTCAAGTTTGGGTGAACACATGGTTTGTCTTCCATGTTGCCGCGAGGCCCAATGTCGTCTGCGACCGCACACTTGATTCGAAGGCTCTTGGAGAATTTGGACGCAGACTCGACCACACAATCTGGAAGCTTAGCGTCGGCTTCCAAAGGCTGAAGAGATGGGTCATTCTCTTTACTGTTCTTGCTCTCCTGGTCAAGCCCAAGGCTGTCGCTACCAATGAGATCAAAATCATCGCCGTCATCGTCGTCAGAACTATCACACTCATCTGATTTAACCTCAACTGCGACATCTTGTACATCAAGATCCGAGCCCAGATTTATGGATCCGTAGAGGGGTGGCATGGGTTCGCTTCCTTCTTTTGTGACCCATTCATGCTCCATGATGCTTTCCAATCGCGGGCGCAGGGCAGGGTCTTTGCTCAACATATTCTTGATAAGGTGCATCAAGTGCGGATTCAGCTTGTCGGGACCACGGTGCGCGCTTTCTGGGAAAATGAGCTCATCATTCTTTACTTTCCGCGCCAGTTCGATTTCATTCATCGCATTCCACGGTGGTGTTCCGACAACAAGCATGAAAAGGGTGGCTCCCAGAGACCAGATATCGGCAGGAGGACCAGAGTACTGGCACGTGTCGTAAGATAGTAGCTCGGGGGCCATAAACGCTGGAGTCCCCTTGGGCACTGTCAACTGCTCGCCTGCCTTCACAATGACCGCTGTTCCAAAATCGGCGATTTTGACCCTCTCGGGATCGTCATCGGTGATCAGGATATTTTCCGGTTTGATATCACGATGGACAACTTTCAATGAATGCATGTACTCGACTCCACGTAGCAGATCCCGGAAGTACGCCCTCGTCGTCTCTGGAGGTAAGGGCTTACCACCCGTCTGGATCTCACCACCTCGAACAAGCTCTTGCACTAGGTAGATGTCTTTATGTTCGGGGTCGTCTATGATTTCAATCAGCTGAACAATGCCCTCATGCCGAAGCATACACTGGGCCTTAACCTCACGATATACATCATCCAGGAGGGACGTTTTCGATCCTACAGTTTTCTTCCCAAGCTTATGCTTATCCATTACCTTGATTGCGACCTCTTCTCTGGTACGGGTGTCCGTTGACAGGTACACAGTACTGTAAGACCCCGTACCCAGCTTCCGCCCGATTTCGTAGTAGTTTATCTTCAAATTGCCCTTTTTCTGTGAGCCAGAAATCTCAACTTTTGTTTTCTTTACAAACTCCCTCATGTTCACCAGACTCTTCTGACGCATTTGCTCGCGGTCTAGATTGACTGTGCCATACGACTGCTTTCTTTTCATACGCAACTGGGAGCGGTCCTTCGCGAACTTGCGAACGAGTCCTTGGATGTCTGATCCAGAGAGTGCGCCGTTGAAGTCCTGCTTGGTGAGGCACATGCATTTGAGAGTGCTGCGCGCAACGATTGACGCAGTTCGGGGCTCATCCGTCACAAGGGCCATTTCCCCGAAGCAGTGTCCCTCAAAAAGACGGGTAAGCTGCTTTTCAGTCCCGTCCTTTCGCACGTCGACGACGGCAGCCTGCCCTTTCGTGATCATGAAAAATGCATCATCAGCAACTTTCTCTCCTTGGCGAATCACATAGTCGCCCTTTTCAAAGGCCCGAGGTTGAAGCTTCGATACGATGGCAATGCGATCCTCCTGTGTCAGATCTGCTAGAAGAGGCACCTTTTTTGTGATGAGAAACATGCGCACGTCATGTTGCTGCTCAAAAACAGCCTTGGAGAGTGTCAGGCATTTGCACCGGCCAACTGCTCGGACAGACGCGACGCGCTCTCCTCCATAGATCATCGCGATTTCCCCGAAATTTTGCCCGGGATAGAGATGGGTGACTTCGCGCTCTTCACCATCCTCTCTTTTCACCACAACTGCTTCACCGTCTTGAATTACATAGAAAGAGTCCCCCTGATCTCCCTGAGTCACAATATCTTGGCCGTCTGTATAATTTTTTGTCTCCATGATGTCGAGAAGAAGCCGTTGGTGCTCAAGGGTGAACTGCCAGAAAAATTCGCAAAACTCAGTCTCTGGGATGCAGTTTTTCTTTTCCACTTCTTTGACCTCAGGATGATCGGCCACTGGGTCCTCCTCATCAAGCCAGTCGTCAATCAACTCCTCTTCCGAGCTGCTACTGCTATCACTGTTGTCGCCTACCAGTGAAGCTCGCACATCTTCCTGAGTGACAATATCTTTGTGAGTATGCTCGTAAGCACCTGGTTGCCATGCCGATGGGTCATCTATTGTTGATACAGCTCTAAGAGACGCTTCTTTAGATTGTCGACGGGACTTCTTCGAGTCTTGTGCAAGGGCTGGAGCTGTGTCACTTGCTGGTTCTCCTTGGCTGGCCCCGGCCGCAGTGTTGTCGTTCGCTGCCTGCACCTCGGCCTCCTTGGCCTGGGTCTGGGCCTTTGCCTGGGCATTGGCATCGGCTCCAGCCTTTGCCTCGGCTTTCGCCATGGCCTCGGCCTCGGCCTTGGCCTTCTTTCTCTTCTTGCTGCTTTTATTTCCCATGCTGCGCAGAGGTTCGAGTTCCCCCGCCTTAGCCTAGAGCCTCCACTCCCCCCCACAGAAGAAAATCTAAATCCTCTCTCTCTCACCTATCACACACACACCAAACTCCCAAGCAAAAAATCTTCTCAAATTTCTCCTCCTCGTCTCAGTAGGGTGAAGTGCGGGGAGAGCCTTTGGTGGTGGAGCCGGCGATCGTTCCGGGTATCTCGGTCGCAGCGTGGCTCCTCCTGGTCCTGCTTGCTCCTTTCGCTTCTTCGCTGCCAGTCGACCCGACCCTCATGGCGGAAACCCGCGAGACGACCGGGAGGGCAAGGCAAGGCCTGGAGCAGACACTCAGGGATCTGGCCCGCAAATTTTTGAACAGACCGGAAGTGTTTTTCACGAAGGACGAGGGTAATGCTAATGTCCTCTTAGGAATTACCAAGCGGCTCTATGACTTTTCGAAGGCCATGGACAGTGACTGCGTTGGCAAGCACTATTTCTCAATACTTCCAGAGCTATACACGGACGGGTTGGACTTGGAACAGATTTGGGAAGAGCTGCAATTACAAAATAGACCATCAATCGAATTTTTAAGAAAGAGGTGCAGTGCCATTGCTGAAGCCGCCCAGGAGCTTTCCGCAGGTCTAAATGAGGAGAGCGAAGGCTCTGACGACTCGAGTGTCGAGAAGTCAACCGCCTCCGGTGGGGCAAAGGATGACAGTAGCAAAGAGGGTTCCGGCATGGACGATGAAGATGACGACGTGTTTGGGGATGCGGCAAACGAGGAAAGCGGCGAGGAATTGAGCAGGGTGCAACGAGAGAGTGAGCTGAGCGTGCAGGAGAAAATTGCTGCGGTGTTGCAGGAAAACAACTTGTCTAGCGATGCGCAGGAGAGGAAGAAATCAGGGGATCAGATCGTTGAGGAGCCGACATCAGCATCGTTTTTCAATGAGGCGGATTACGAAGCATTTGCAGATGGGAAAGAAGACCTTGGACATCTCATGAATGTTGTGGTTGAAGGCTATGATAACTTGGAAGAGATTGATGAAGATGAGACCGGTGACGGCGAAGACTCACAGGGTGAAGTCCTTCAGTACCGCCTTGACAGCGACGATGAGAGCAGAGAAAACAATAGCAAAAAGCTCAAATCGCACGGATCAGAATATAAATACTCCGATTTTTTCGACGTGCGCGCGTCATCGTCCGGTGTGAGAGCTGGCAGTGTGCATGGATTTGCAGAAGGGAGCGAAGAGTCGGCCAGGCCGGGCAATGGGGACAGTGAGGATGAAACTGGTGTTGGTGAAGAAAATTCTGGTAAAGATAGCAGGAGTGATGATGAAAGTGACGACGATGAAGACGAGCCACTGAGTCGACACGAAGAATTCCAGCGGCAAATGCGACAGACTATCCGTGAACTTGAGGCTGAAAATCTGAAACAACGATCGTGGGAGTTGCAGGGAGAGGTGACGGCTACAGCTCGACCCAAAGATAGTCTTATGGAAGCCGAGATAGAGTACCAGCGCAATACCAAGGTTGCACCGGAAATCACGCCCGATGTGACGGAGTCACTGGAGGAAATGATTAAACAGAGAATTCGAGATGAGCTGTGGGACGATGTGGAGAGGCGTACGGAAATCGTTGTGAGAAAGGAGAAAGAGCTTTCGGAGGTCTCGACGGAGAAGAGCAAAATTGGACTTGGAGAGGTGTACGCCCAGGACTTTGAACAACGGTTTTTAGGGGCGGCGGCATCGGGAGAAGAAGAAAAAAAGAAACAGGAACTCCAGCTAATGCAATTGTGGAAGGCGCTATGCCATAAATTGGATTCTTTATCAAACTTCCACTTTACTCCCAAGCCTGTCGTGCGTGACATGGAAGTGCGACCGAATGTCGCCGCAATCAATATGGAAGAGGTGATACCCATGGGCGTCAGTAGCAGCTCCGCAGTTGCACCTGAGGAAGTTAAGGCAAAGGCAAGGGGGAGAGCTGGCGTTTTGAAAAGCGCCGAGGAATTAACACCAGAGCAGCGGCAGCAACAGCGGCGGGCGAAGAAGGCTGCTCGGCGAAAGGCTAGGCGTGCGAAGCGAGCTGATGAGAAGGCTGTCGCACGCGCGAATCCAGGTATGGGTAACAAGTACGCGAAGCAGAAGTTGCTCGAGGAGCTTGGGCGCGCGAGAAATGTGAAGGATGCAGCGGTAGACAAAGCTGGTGTACGCTGGACCAAAAGTAGTGATGTGTTCCGTAAATTGCAGGATGAACAGACTGGAGCTGTATCGACGGGCCAGGGCGCAGCAAAGAAGAAAAGAAAAATGGGCTCTCACAGCGCCAGTCTAAAGCTGTAATTCAAAACTGATACTGATACTGACACTGACACAGACTCTGATAATGTTCTACATTACATTATGATATATGATAATGATAATGATAATGATAATGATTTATATGATTATATGATATATGATATGATATATGATATTATGATATATGAGATGATATGGAATACCACCATCACCATTTACTATTTGTAGATACCTGATCAGCATATCAGTATCAGCATCTCCTGTTGCACACAGTATACCGCATAGTACTAGTGCTAGTGCTAGTGCTAGTGCTAGCATTACTGCAGTAAGTTTTCAGCCAGGGTCTCCCGTGTAGAACGTAAACTCTGCAAACCAGGGTCTCAAATTTGCTTAGCATTAGCAGACGTCCAACCTGTAATCCAGAACACAGGACGATCTCCTACTGCGTTAAGTTTAGGTTGTTTTTTCTCGTGGGGATCGTACTACTACTAGCACTACTACTAGTCTATATTGTGATTGGCGACTCTTACTCTTACTCTTAGCTCTTCGTGAAGGTTTTGCGCAGGGGAAATTGCCCTTTTCTACGCATTTCTAATATTTTGCAACTTTCTGGAATTTGAGTTTGAGTTTGAGGTTCTCAATCTCAAGTAGCTCTAACCCCTACTCATTCCTAGAGATTTTGGATCTCAAGTTGCTCACCTCTAAGCTGCTTTACACTACGGTATGGTGTGATAATATGATTGTCTGCAGCTTATCGGCGCGAAATGCGCACCGGGCACGCGTTTTTTGGAGATGTTCAAAAAACATTTTCTCCCGGTTGCTGTTGGCAGGATTTCCTGGCGAATCTTTCGCGCAGAATGAAGCTAGCCGTGAAGATCTTGCAAAAGGGCCTCGACGTCAACTTTCTGCACCATACTATGGACGTCATTATCTGTGCTTCTACTGCCAGCATCGCTCTTTCTTTTGTTTTCCCTCTTGCGGGGCGACTTTTTGCTCCTCTTCGTTGGCGACCCATTGACATTGGCATCTTCGACTGCATTCACGAAGCGTGGGTCTTTGTCTAGATCAGACAGAATCGAGTTCACAGGACCTCGCCCCACTTCCTTGCTAGGATTAAAATTCGAGCGTTCAGTGTCGCTGGGAGATCTTTGCGTTGGCGATTGCGGAATAGATTTTGGCTGTGGATCAGAGGTACCAACTCGGAGTGGTGACTGTGCACTCAATCCATCGTCGTGCTTGGCTTGAGCTTCGTTCGCAACCAATTGAGATCCCGCACCAACTGCTCTCGAATTTGCCGACGCGATGGGCTGCATACTACCAACCGATTGAACATGTGGAGCATCAGACGTTGAGCCGGCGCCGGAATAAGCAAGTCTTTGATTGATATGTGATGCAAGGAGCTGAGGTAGATCTCTATTTTCTACAAGAGATCTTACATTGATACTCTCCAGAGGTGTATCCAGAAGGGGAGCTGACGACTGGCCAATCCCGTGCACAACGCTCGTGCCCACAGTTATGAGACGTTGGGGTGCCCGTTTACGCTTTCTTCTTTTCTTCGGTGGGTTTTCACGGGAACCGGGGCGACTTTGCTCCTCAGGTTGCGCCTGTGCTGTGAAAGAAGAGAGATCCCCAGCACCTTCGTGGAACACATTATGAACATCCAAGTTTGTGTCAATTTCCCCACTTTGTCCATGCTTCCTCCGCAAAACTTTGTAGTCATCTAGCAGTTGACCTATACTCGCGAGAGTGGTGTGTAGTTCAGGTTCGAGTATTGCGCTCGCATGCGCGCTAACGAAAGCCTCCCTGACTCTGCGCTGGTGAGCCATTTCAAAGTATTCATTCAGAATGCTTTCCAACGATTTCACCTGCCTGATCGGCGTATGGATGGGGTCGCAGAACGGCCTCGCCTCTGCTTTGAATGCCTCATAAGTGTTGGGAAATTCCGAGACGTGTTTCCGGAGAAATTCCTGCACGAGGATTACAAGTTCGTGGATGTGAATTTGCGGAGCTAAGGATGGGGGCGACTCCATTTTGTCTCTCCTCTCTCACTCTCTCTCTCTCAGCTCTCTCTCTCTCTCTCCATTTTTTTGCCCCTTCACTCCCCTTGTGGTAAGGTTAAGTGCGTACATAGTTTCCAACAATTTTGCTGAGAAAATGTGGGCTCCTGGCTCCTGTGGGCTGTGGGACCTCCTGGCCGAAAACTCGAAAACTCCGGTTTCCTCCCGACTAATCACACTCGACCTCTTCCGACATCGAAGTCAATAGCGCAATAACCACCAATGGCATGCATTTGGACGGTGAGTAGGAAGTGCGTGCGCACAGAGCAGGAAAGCAGACACCGAATACACTATCGAATCGAATTAGAAGTGTTGCTATTCGTACTGTATACAGAGTATAGTAGCCAGGGCTTGGGATTTAGATTAGCACTACCGTGGGGGAATTACGCTGTAGTCGTCTCAAAGAAGTCCCCAAAACACACAAAAACCAGACAAAAACACGAAATGTTTGCAATGCGAAAAAGAACCCACAAAATCATTTAAACGATATGATGATTTGTTGGATCTTTTCTCGGCATGCAGTATCACAAGTCTGAAGTTGAGAAAGTTTTCGTTTTCAGCATCGCTGATCAAACCTCGGGAGGTTCCGCATGGAGAGGCGGAAGGCGAATCCCCGACAACGAGCTTTCCTTGCTTTGGGTCTTGCCAGAAACATTCTCGAAGTCATAATCGAAGAGGCCTTCACCAACCGCGGAGTCCAGCTCTGAAGTGATGTAATCACCTGCATCCTCCCGCTTTTCAACAGCTGGGCCCGCACGGAAACCCACGGCGGTCTCCGTACGTAAATTTGTGGGACTCGGAATAGTTGGAGCATGCACATCATCTGGATTCTCTTCCTTGGCATCGACATCTTTGACCGGGGCGGTCTCGCTATCAGGGAGCGTGGCAGCGTCATGCACCTCAACACCATCGTCAAGCGATTCAGGATAAACCTTGTTTGTGTCTGTCGGATCGTCCCACGCGAGAATGGCAATACCCACAACGATTAGCGTGACCCCGATGGGAAACACGACAGGATGGAGTGACTGCCATTCTTGAAAGAAGATCGCACCATTCCATACGACGAGAACCATAAGGCAGGCATTGTATGTTGGCATATATACAGTGGCTTTGAATTGTGCAGATCCCTTGTTCATATAGACAAGCTGAGCGGTCGCAGTGACGAGAACGATCATGACGAAAAGCCAAGGGGGAAAAGTTGACCACTCGTTCCCCTCCGAGAAAGCAACGTTTGTTGTAAGCTCGCTCATTGATTTAAAGCTTATGGTTTGCAACGCGCAGCAAAATCCAGGAACATAAAATCCGGAGAAGAAATGATAGGGATAGCCCAACTTGTTTGGAACATGAATGATGACAAGGCATACGATACACACGATGCTCTGAAGAGAAATGCTAACGAGGAAGGATGTCTGGCCATATAAACTCAATATTTCTGTGCCGTTGTAGGACCGAGCTGTATGGTCTCCAAAGCCAACAGTAAGCCCGCAGCCAGTACAGACAATTGCCGAAGCTATCCAATCTCTTCTCCTCATTTTCTCCCCATCTAGAATTTTTGGTGCCAGCAGCTGGCTGCATAAGACCATGACAACAGTGCCGACAGGAAATATAATCGATGCCGACGCCAAACCTAAAGCAACGAAATCCAACGGTAGAGGAAGCAGCACAAGAGTGACAAACCCTAGCCACCAAGTGCGGTTCATAGGCAAACCGCAAAGTGACTGCCGCTGGGCCTCCGGAATCATTTCAATTTTTCGGAAAGCCAGCTTCATCATGATGAGACCAAAAACCGATGCCAATGCGGACATGATTGTGAGCCCTGAGAATTCGAGCCGCGGGCGTACTTCACCGATTATGCCCGCGTGCTGCGCGACAAGGAGTCGCTGCTCCATGAAGTCGTTCGCGGAGGCGACGCGGAGCGTAGGCGCCGAGGCCGCAGCGCGTTTTGATCGGAATGGGGGTAGGGGGGCAGGCCAGCATACGGCAGCATGGCATTATCATCCGCTGCTTCCATTCGAGATGGAGACCCCGTTGAATACGGGTGACACTGCCCAATGAGCTCTAGAACTTCTGTAGTCATGTAGTATGTCAAAGTCAAAGACTATCTTACAGTACCCCTCTCTATATCTGTCCAGGATGTCAGTCTTCACGGTCAGTCTACGCACCTGGTGGATGGAATTGCAAGATGCAAGATGTCTTATTAGTATTAGCTATTTTAGGTTAATAAGTACAGTACCACTGAGTGTCAACGTGTCTCTCACGTCGGGGGCGGAATCCCTGGCCCCTAGCTAAACTTTTAAACTTCTACAGCTTCACTCTCACTCTCACTCACGAGGTGGTTCGAAGCAAGCGCGCTCATAAGACTGATTTCCCCAGCAAGGACTGTACAGGCAGTAATCTTTGCGAGCTGCCGCGCATTGTCGCCTGGGTTTTCGTGGTTTGCACCAGCAATACCCATCATTTCCAGGCAGGCCTGCTGGGCGGAGAGGCTTGTGCCACCGCCTACAGTACCGACTTCAACAGAGGGCATGGTCACGCTGACATGCAAATCCTGCCCGTCGTTCACAGCCTCCATCAAAGTCATGCAGTTGCTGCTTTCGACATTCTGCGCCGGATCCTGGCCAGTCGCGAGGTACACGGCAGTCACCATGTTTGCAGAATGTGCGTTGTTGCCTCCGATGGACCCTGCAACTGCAGAACCGACGAGATTCTTGGCCTGGTTGAGCTCCACGAGAGACTGGACCGTGCACTTCAGGACCTCCACGATAACGCGGCCAGATAGGGTGCACTCTGCGATGACACTTTTCCCACGCCCCTCGATCCAGTTGATTGCCGAGGGCTTCTTGTCTGTGCACACGTTTCCACTCACAGCGAGAAGCT
>JACLAD010007064.1_pt1 | contig 16237 bp, 5 predicted proteins | sample 8027901 | NCBI WGS metagenome assembly JACLAD01 (sample SAMN15725071, study PRJNA655200) | protist metagenome | isolation source: fluorescence activated cell sorting (FACS) single amplified genomes of... | place: Spain: Blaines Bay Microbial Observatory, Mediterranean Sea | collected 2016-07-05 | reverse complement strand
TAGAGGAATCCGACTGTCTACAAATATATACAAGTAAATCCATAGAGATCAATCATCAAAGAGTATGTCACGTTATTTAGGCTTATATGTACAAACTGTGTCTCTCTTAGTGAGGTCAATCAAAATTGGAAATCCGTGACCATACGATGATCACGATTGATCCTACTCTCTATACACTTATCGACACGATTCGATAATGCTCGTTAATCAGCCCCGTTGTGCTAGCATCAATCCGTCCCTGTCGTGTTAACATCTATCACCCCCTCTGATTATCTAGAACCCCTTTCGTCTGAGCATAAGTCTCAAAGCATCCCATTCTTGTGCTCCTGGAGCGAAATCAGGCACAAAGGATTGCTGTGCTGCATGTGCCATGATCTTTGGATCAGGGATCTTCAACTTGCCTCCTGTAGCCATACAATTTAATTGTGTTCGGCAAGACTTGTCAAAGTAGTACGCCAATACCCATGCTTCTGCTACGGTTTTACCAAAAGTACAGAATCCATGGTTTTCCATGAGCAGACAACAAATATTGGGGTCTTGCACTACAGCCCCGATTCGATCGGCTTCAGTGGGATCATCACTGATACCCTCATATTTGTGATATGCTACTTTATTGTAGAAATAAGCTGATTCTTGTGCAAGACATATGAATCCTTCTTCTAGACAACTGACAGCGACGGTAGCTGGTGTATGCAAGTGCACAATGGCCTTAACATCTGGTCTGCATTGGTACACGGCATCATGAATGATATCTGCTGTGATGTTATCACTGTTCTTTTTCAAATGTTCAGGAGCTATATCATCCCACATCATAGCACCTGGGGTAATCAAGTAAGAGCCATCTTGCAACTTGGCAGAAATGTGATTCCAGACTAGTTCATCCATGTTCATCTCTTTGAATAGGTGGTGTGCGTCACTTAATTCTTCACGTAGACGTTGTTCTTCTAGTCTTAACAAGGCTTGCCCACCCAATACATCCTCGATTTGGCGAGGAATATCATCAACCAATTCCATTCGGACATGTGTTGTATTGGTAGCAAAATGGGGCAAAATACTGACATTTTTCATATTCCAGAGTGGATGGCTGCTAGGCAATGGTTCTGGTTGCGTAGTATCTAAAATTGCATGTCTGATCAAACCCTCTGACATGGCTCTTGTCAATCCATCGGTATCTACCACTTTACCACGTGCCATGTTGATAAAGATACAAGCGGGTTTCATTCTCTTGAATTGTTCGTAACCTACAAGATTCATCGTATACGGCGTTAATGGACACATAGGAATGACTACATCACATGAAGAGACAATATCTTCTAAAGATGTTTTCATAATTCTCAGATTCAAGACATCTCCACGATCACGAATACCAGGTGGACTCCAGTACCTGAATTCCACTTTGCCGGACAGGTATCTCAATTGTTGAGCTGTTTTGCAACTGATTTTCCCCAAACCAATGAATCCAATTTTAGCTTTATCTAGATCAATACCATCACTATTCCAAGAGAGGGTCCAATTCGCAGATCCAGGAAAAGGAACGCCAATATTTTGAAACCCATTTCTCAATCCAAAAATTATGGTACTAACGAGATAATCAGCCACACTCTTGGTGATGACATCACGAGCAGCTTGAGCTAATTGTATATTATGATCTGCCAGTGCCTGAATATCGATATGATCGGTACCAGCACTCATCGTCACTACCAAACGGACAGTCTTAGGCAACTCTTCCACGTACTGGCGATCTATTTTATCTTTGATGGTGACAATCACAACATCAGTACCAAACTTTAAAACGCCATCTTGATGTGCAACACTATAGCTCATCAAGTCGTTATTTTTGGCAGGAAAAGGTGGTACAGACAAGAATAAACACTCATATGGTTTTCTACTGGTCATGATACCCCATTTCAAAATACCTCGATCTACCTGTCCAATTCTACGAATCAAGTTGATACGATAGCGATTCAATAAAGTGTACTCCACACCATCTTTCTCAGATTCATCTAGCTGTTCTAGTTGTGCCTTGACACGTTCCAACATATTTTTGTATGAATGTGAAATTTGAGGAGAGTAGTCTACAAAATTCACGTTCACCCAACCAGCAGCCTTGAGCATACCAATACACTCCTGAAGAGAATTCCACTGCGCAATGGCATCCGTTTCTCTAAACCATTTCATTTCCTCTTCTACATTGGAGTCACTGACATCACCTAGCATCAAATCACTAAAGACCATCCATCCACCGCCTTTCGTACAGCCAAAAGCTTCACGAAAGGTCTGTTCCTTGTCATGAGCATGGAAGAAGGAATCTTGCGAGAAACAACCATCGAATTGATGAGCATATTTGCTAGGGATTTTTTCAAAGGATCCCGTTTGTACATGGATTTGAGCACCTAGACCTGCTTCATCTGAGGTACGTCTGTTCTCTTCATTCTGTTGACGAGAAATATTGAGACAAGTTGCCATTACACGAGAATCGTTTTTACAAATCAAACGAGCACTAGCTCCTGTCCCAGCTCCCAAATCAATATACTTTATCGTCTTTGCTTTGGTCTTGTGAGCAATACAAATATCACTTGCAGTCTTCCACATTATCTCAGTCAATCGATTGGAGGCTAATGCATAACTACCCGCTCGACGCACATCAATACCATCCCACATACCAAAATGCATATTACCGGTCTCATTTCCTAAAATGGTGGAAAATAGTTCTTTCCTATTGGTACAATCATATTGTTTACTTATATTTTTGAGATGAATCATTTTGTGCATGGTATTCACACCAATATCGTAGGCATGATCATTCGTGAAATCGTCTCCTCTCACCATAGCAAAAGTCTTTGCGATAGCTCCCACATCCACAAGACTACCTCCCATCAAATCAAAGATGTTCTTTTCGGCAAAGGCCATGAAAGCTTGTTCTTTCGCTTCATTATCATCAGGTAATTTGTTATCTACAAAAGTGATGATGGCCTTACATTCCAGCGAACGAATACTGTCCACATCTAATACTGGGATTTCACGTGAATATAAAAGCATCAAGTGGCATGGAGTCGTCAAGGTATCCACCCATGGTAACTTGTCATCTTCAGAAATGCCACCAAATTTACTGTTGTGATATTCAGAGGGATCCAATGCAGAAATCAAAATTTTGTTTCCACTACTCTCTTTCAATAATTTGTACATTAAATATGAACTCGCACTAAGACCGAAAATCACAATGGTGATCTCCTCCGCTTTATTATTCCACTGCATTTCTTTCAACAACAAAGAAACACTACCGTAATTTGTATGCGTTGTAGAAGCTTCCAATACATTAGCAGTAGTGGCCAATACATCCGCATTAACCTTAGATTCCTTAGAAGGACTGCTCTCTTTAGTATCATTAATCACATATGCACCCAACTCTTTGATCAAATTTGTTGGAATAGGTAAATCATACATGATGCATTTGCTACGACTCACAGATCGGGAACGCGTGTGTACAGAATTCTCATCTTGACTGTCCTCGTCACCACTTTCTTTCCCACGTTCTTGACGAATATCCCACAAATCTGTGACATTCACACCCATACCGGGAAAACATAAAATGGGTTCTTCAATTTCATCCAAACATTGACCAAGCGTACGAAATAAGGCACTACGACTTTGAGGATCATCCAAGTAAGCTTGTTCATTCGCCATTACAGTGATACTACAACCACACAAAGGCAAGTTGCCGAGTGTACACTTTTCTTTGGTCATATCTGCCAAAGTGCACGTCTCAGCAAGCGCTTCTTCCCTACATTTCCATGAACCAGCAGTAATACCGATGTGACCAACATCCACGCGAGCACAACTCAAGTCATGATCGCTATTCGCATTCACCACTACAAAGACTGAACCAATCTCACCCACTTCGCACTCTTTTATGACCTGGTGAGGAGCAGCTTGAGCTCCAGGAGGAGTTCCAGCGACAGGTTTCGACGTCTTTAGCATCTCTCTAGTGAAGCGATGGAAAATGCGACGAGTTCAATGATATGGATTCAAACAAAAGACGATGGGTATGTATAGATGTTTTCTGATCTAAAAGTGTACCAGTGAGTAATTATAATATTCCTGAAATTGAACTATCGCATCGCATCTTTTTTGACGTGGACCGCGCGCGTCCCCTGGGTCCCATCAGTCACTTCCATGAAAAAAAAAGTTGAAAAAAAAAAACATTCTGAAACTTTGCAGTCGCGCCTACACATTTCCATTTGACTACATGGTTACATATTTAAATATTACTTAACATTACATATATTTCCCCACTTTTCTTCTTGGATCATCAATTAGTTATTACCACCGCTTTCCAGGCAATGTACTAGACACTGCTCGCAATCTTTCTTCATCTGCGTCAACAACTGCTCGAGCCAGTCTGCTCCTTCGAACTTGACGGTGGGTCTCACTCTTTTGAGAAAGACCACAGTACAGGGCAAAGAGTACAAGTCCACCCACTCTTCTAATTGCAGAGCATGTGCTTCCACTTGTCTTTCACGTACACCAACAAAAGTATCGTTTTTACCAATATGAATAGCAGCCGGATAGCGAGCACCTTTATCATTCACCAATAATCCTCTCTTTTGTAGCTCTTCTCTTCTAGCTGGTGTGGAATCATCAAGAATCAGCCAACCACTGTAGACTCCATCTGCCGGGATTACTATGGAGGATCCCACGAAACCACTCACATTGGCAGTAGGAAAGCCCAGCTCTCGGCCTCTTTTTTCGCCATGCACCACGACTCCCTGCAAGGAAACGACATTCTTTTCTTCATCGCCATACAACGCTCTCGCTGCTTCGATGTCACCCACTTCTACCAATCTACAGAACTGATCTCGCAATGATTCTCCCTCCTTCCAATTACCTGAAGATTGTGCCGACAATACTTGCAGTTTCTGTTGCGATTGTCGAATCAAAGCTTCAAGTTGCGCCTTCTCCTTCTCAATAGCATCATCATCAGTTTTTGCAATGTCATTACTGCCAGTATTACTATTGTTCGTCACCTTTTGAAACTTGTGAGATATGACATCCTCTTTAGTATTACTGCTGATGCTTTGCTGCGGTCTCTTTTGTGTCGACGACAAAGATATTGATTTATGCGCTATAGAATTCTGTGTAGTGGAGGTCATTTGGTTTTGCATCCATTGAGATTTCTCTTCCGCCATATCCAACAAGGCATCATCGAGACCAGCTAATCGGGCCACATTCAAACCATAACTACCCTTTGAGGCTCCTTCTACAGCTTGGTACAAGAAGAGCACATGAGATTTCTTACGCTTAGTAGATGTCTTGGCAACCACTGCCTGGTGATCGTCAAGCATTTGTCGCTTGTCGCTCTCTTCTTGGCCGATTCCCTCTTCATCATCCATATCTTCATCAAAGCTCTCAATGTAGCCCATATGAACATTTTGAGCCTTTCTGATGAGTTCAGGTAATATATCGACAGCTCTGGAAACTTGCGAGTAATGCGTGACAAACAGTATTCCGCACTGAATCTTGGACACAAAATGCTTCAACGTAGCCAAAGCGATACTAACACCATCATGAGTAGACGTGCCGCGACCCAACTCGTCGAGTACGACTAGAGAACGAGAAGTAGCACATCGAATGATCTTGGCTGTCCTGTACAGTTCTGTCATGAAAGTTGATCTACCCATTGCTAAATCATCTCCTGATCCCATTCGTGTGAAGATGTTGTCTAGAATAGGTAAGGAAGCAAACTCTGCAGGCACATGTGCACCGATCTGTCCCATCAAACACACCAAAGAGACCATGCGCACATAACTGGACTTTCCACCCATATTCGGACCTGTGATAATGAGACAAGACCGGTTTTGACCATTAATGCGCAATTTCACATCATTAGGTTGGAATTCTGCGCCCTTCTGGTCATGCTGGTAGGCTGCCATGGGATGACGTGCTCCTTTCAGATCAATTTCATTAGTGCTATCACCATAAAGAGGTTGACAGTATCCTGGCATATCTCCTAATATCGACAACGATATGAGTGCATCCAAGGTGGCAAGTGCATTCAGAAGGACACGTAAAGGTTGATGCAACAAGGTGCATACACGATATTGCAGAAAATGTGCCCACGTCTGTCTCGCTTGTCTGTTTACTTCATCTCGTAATCGATATAATGTAGCTTGTGCTGCCAATACTTGAGGAGGATGATATCTCAAAATGTTCTTGGTGCTATTCATAGACACCCAATCACTAGGCACTAATGCTTTGTCACCAGGAGTATTACTCACTTCCACCAAATGTTCAATACAACTACCCCCGCCCGTGTTCAAAGTCTTGTACTCCAGGTTGGATTTACGCAGCAATCTGCGAATATCTTTGAGTACTTCGTGCATCTGGTGCTCCGCATTACGTTTCTCAGCCACTAATTCGTCTAATTTACTGTAAATCGACGTGTCTTCATCTTGATCTTGATCCAAATCTGTATCTGCACAGACCGGATGAGAGGAATGGTAATCGCATTTGTACTTGATGACAACACCACCGGTTCCTTCTTTCTCATTGATACCATCACGAAAGGACATTAAGATACTATTAGCACACTGAACGATGGTATCTAAACTTTTCTTGTCAAATTGACGTCTCAACAGTTTCGGCAAAGTCGCTTTATTACTATTACTATTATTATTATTATCATTGATATCAGCAGTCATGGAGGCTAAACCTGCAAACTTGGTACACCATTGCAATAAGGACACTAAGCGCAAAGGAGAGATACGTTTATGGATCATAGATGACAACATGGATTCCACATCTATCGGAGCAGTCAAGTTCTCAGATACACACTGTATCCACGTACTATCAATGCCCACTTCTCCCTTGCTAGTCGATCCTTTCTTACCAACACCCAAGAACGACTTGTGATGACTGATCCAACGGATGGCTTCCTGGCGTTCCTGAAGACCCGCAATATCTGTCAATGGACACTCGAGCCATCCTCGCAATACACGACGCCCGTACGAAGTCTTGCAATAATTGATGTGTGTGAACAGACTGCGACCCAAGTTCTTCTTTAGCGATGCAATCGAAGGAACAGAAGACGCCTCGAAAGTAGCCGAAACGGCATTGCTATTGGTAGACATGACAGAAAATACTTCCAGATCTCGTGCAGTCACAGGATCCAATCGGAAATAGGTTCTCTGCAATTTACATGCCATCGTATTACTCACAGCAGCGTTCATGTTAGTGGCATCCTCGACATTTCCTCCTACTTGATCATTACTCTGAATACTAGCATTATCATTATCGATTACTGGTTTTATCAGGGCATCCGAGAGACGCAGCGGCTCTAGATACGAAGCGAGTAATGACCACGCACGAGCTACTTCGCGGCCAATGCCACTCACAATATTCGCATCCTTCAGCATCTGCACAATGATTTCTACAGTCCATTTCTTAGAAGAGGAGGAGGAAGAGCCATCGGTCCATGTACAGAGACGCGTAATATAGGTCATGTCTTCGCCTTGTGCATTTCCATTTCTGGCAATGGAATCTACGAGGAGTCGAGCCACACTCGTGTTTACCACTCCACGGCAACGGTCTTTCAAAGACGACCAGATACTGTCATGCATGCCAGCGTCACAAACGACTTCCACAGGACGCAACACATCCATATAATCCAGCAATTCTTGTGTAAATGAATCTCCTTTGAAGCTACAGAATCGCAAATGATGTCCACGCGGATCCACAGAAACAATCGTCAACACTTCATCTTCAAAAAAGATACAGGACATCCATTTTTGATGTTCATTTTCTATAGATTTTTCACCTTCACCATCACCTTCGTCATCACCATCACCGAAATCATCTTCGTCATCTAAATCCATTTTATTATTTCCAGAAGTTTTATTTGCACGAATGATATCTGAGAAAGCAGGATCATTTTCATCAAGAGGAGTACCAGGAGTGTAGATACCCACAACAGAACGTTCAAATGTCTTGGAAGAACTTTTGCCACTCGCTTGTCGAATAGCTGCTGTCTCTGTTTGTCGTACCAGACCAACACGATAACCCACATTGACTAATCGACGACAATGTACAAGGAAACGATGCGTGGGAATAGAGGCTACCATAAATTGCCGATCTTTATGGGCATAAATAGATAACACCTTCCCTGCAATAGTCGCATCCTCTCCAAAGAAACGGATGCGATAACCACATTCCACCATCAAGAGACAATCGGAATGAGAGGCTTTCAAATCGACTACTTGTCTTTCTAGAGGTGTATAGGGATCCTTCTTGCCACTGGCATTCGATTTGCCTTTGCCCTTTATTGGGGCTTTACTACTCTCAGATTCATTCGTTGTGACATCTATATCTTTTCTATCGCCATCAAATGCACGAGACACCATGGATGAGAAACCCGAATTCTCAGATACGTCTTCAAGAGTACCTGCTGTGAAATAGTCGATGATTGGCGTGTCCACTTGGGCACCAGAACTAGATTCCATTCCTGCATTATTATCAACGTCATGAGCATCGTGAGCATCATCACAGAGATCTATTATAACCTCCGCCTTAGGATTGGATTGATTGTAAACACCACTAGATTTTTGTGTAGGTTTCGAGTGCGAGGTCTTTTTTATGCAAGAATCTTCTTTTTTCTTCACAGAGAAGAAGCGCGAAAGACCAGTTTGATTCGACATGGTGAGCACCTTTTGTCGACCAACACCTTTCTTTCAAAGTTGCGCGACCCAGGCATCAGACCACGTCACTTCCAACACGCATTTGTGCTTTCCTCCGCGGCATAACACGCCCGAGGATTGCTTTGTCCCATTACGCGGCATGATCCTAGGTGCAATATTGCTTCTATTGCCGCTGGTGGTCACTGGTTATGACCTATTTCACAAAGGACGTCCTCTTCCAGGCCCCTTGTTACGGAGAGTCTTTTCGATACCAAAATTGCGTGACTATGCTCTGTTGTTTGGAGAAGATATCGATCCATTTGAGAAGCAATCTTCGCTTTTCAAATCGACGGAGCCGAATAGAAGGTCCGAGGAAGTTTCAGGAGCTGTTTCTTTGAATTCATTGAATAGGGTTAGGTCAACAAAAAAGGCCACCTCTATGTTGTTCAAAATGTCCACCTCGTTCATGTTTCTGTTGACCTTTTCTAAGAAAGCAGTTGCTACAGCTATTTCTTCTACTTTAACCCCGGAATCAAAGAGTCGTATAACTCCGATACAAGGTTTGATCATTTGGGTATCTCTCTTTTTGTTGAGTGCTTGTTTGCATGGTGCTGAAAGTGCCATGACTAAGATATCTCCCTGGCGTGTGAAAGAGGTAGCTGACGAAGAAGGCAAAGGTTCTCCCTTTGTCACCTTGAGTGAGGATTTGACCAAGTTGTTGTCTACAATATTATTGACCACGACGGCTTGTAGCATTTATGGTACTGCCTTGTTTGTATCCACCATTCAAGGATTCTTTCCAAAACTAACTTTAGGTTATATTTCTGGATTATTGACAATTGTTACACTCTTTTTCGGAGAAATATTACCCAAGGCGATTGCTGTATCCAATAGCGAATTGATTGTGAGAAATACAGTACGCCCCTTAGCAAAATTGGCCTCTTTATTGAATCCCATCACCATCACTTTTACGACTTTATCATCGTTATTCTTGAAGAAATTAAAATTGAATTTGACAGATGACAACAAAGTGAGTGAAGATATGTTGCGTATGGTTGTAGATGAAGCTGCCAAATCTTCTTCCACGGATGGTATTGAGAACAAAGAAGGGCGTATGATCAAAGCTGTATTGGATATGGAAGAAACACCCGTTGCCAAGATTATGAGGCCTCGTATTGATATTGAAGCCATTGCTGAAGATGCCACCTTAACAGAATTGTTAGAAACGAGTATTGCAACCAAATACTCTAGAATACCCGTTTTCAGAGAAGATATTGACAACATTATTGGAGTCGTGTTCTCCAAAGATTTGCTAGATTTTATTCTACTTGGATTCGATTCCATCTCTAATTTATCTTTGGGGAAAGAAAATGCCCTCGAAAACGTAGAAGGGTCTGAAAATGTACAAATATTACAACAAAATGAAAATATGGAGAAAGATTTGACAGAAAATATAACCAAAAAGAAAGCCTTATCATTGGAATCGATTCGTAACTTGTTATCCATAGATTTTGAAGGCACTCTTCCCGAAAACGAACTGACTCCTACGGGTCTATCCTTTGCTACCACAAAATTGAATGAAACAGATTCAATTCGTAGTACCTATTTTATTCCAGAGACTATGACTACTTGGAATGCTCTTCAAGAAATGAGAAAACGACGTGTCCATATGGCTATTGTAGTAGATGAATATGGTGGAACAGCAGGTTTGGTGACCTTTGAAGACATTTTGGAAGAAGTAGTGGGCGAAATTTACGACGAGGGTGACGACGAAGATGATATTGAAGAAGGAACGATCTTTCTGAGAGAAGGGGGTGTCTTTGAGATTAAAGGTTATGCTGAATTGGATGATGTCTATGAAGCATTATCGCTTCACCGAAATATCGATGAAGAAGAATTCAAAGATACCAGTGGAGATATTTCTACCATTGGTGGATTATTATGTTCACAAGCGGGACAAATTCCAGTAGCAGGATATACCATAGAATTTGGAGGTTATTTGTTTTCAGTGGAAGAAGTAGATGATCGTAGAATTCTACTATTACGTGCAGTGAGATGGAATCCTATGGGAACCGCTATTCCAGAGAATATTCCAATAGATCAAGATGTACCAATAATAGAAACTACTAATGATGGAGAATTTTCTGAGAATAAGGAAGATTCTATGGCTGTGGAAATGGTCGATTCAGAAACAGAAATATCCGACACAGAGAGAGATATCCCGGTAGATATATTCAAACAAAACATTCCTGTAAATATGAAAAGGGAACAAGATGACCATGAAAAACATTTGGATGAACTTTTAAAGAAAACTGAAGTAGAATCAGAAAATATGGTTACCGAGATTTCAGGCAAAGAAAAGGAAGAAATTTCGATGGACAGTGATGATGTGAATTTGCAAGAGAAAGAAAATGAAGGAATGATAGAAAACAGAGAAGACGAAAATGTGTTGACGTTTCGTGATGGAGAATGGATCAATTTGGAGGACAATGCATCCAATGGCTCAAGCGCAGATGAATCAGATTAATAGAGATGAGAAAGAAGATCAGAGAGAGTCGGTAAACAGTGTATCAGGGATTGTGAGCCATTGTAAATAGACGAGAAAAGAGAGTGTAGTGCTATTTCTAATGTGTATTTTGTCATTATTTATTATCAGTATCATTATCACCAGTGTCATTATCATCACTATCATCAGTATCATTATATTCATTATATCCATTTTTTGGCACAGGAAGAACCTTTCTGCGACGAGCTTGATAGTACCAAATAGGATCCTACATCTACATCTGCGCTTTGCTGCATAGAGATGTCGAAACTTCCCGTCTTGATGCAGTGATTACGCAGATCTCTCTTGGATTCACTCAATATTGGTTCTGCGTCACTCTCATCGGAATTACTTCCATCAGGATGGCCTTTTCTCTTCTTTCCTATTTCCACTTCAATAGGCAAGGAGGCATCATACATAGGTATAAATGGCTGTTGATTGCGTCGAACATACGCTTTTCGGTAATATACATCCATTTTCACACCCTCGGGGGTCCTGGTACGATCTACCACCGTAGCCCTGTCGGGCCGCATACCCTCTTCATCTACAAAACTGTCTTGAGGGAAATGGAAACTCGAAGCATGACTTGAATTTCCTGCATGATCTTTCGTCAACACTACCTCCGTACTACATTTCAGTCTCCTCATCAACATGTCTACATACCTGGAATCCTGATGCGAATCAGTCACAATCAACATGGGCCAATAAACACCACTAGCTTCCTCATTACTGGCAATAGACGACAACACTTTTTGTGTAACCATTTTGTTAAAGATCTTGCGCGAAATGGAAGAGGAAGAGGAGGAAGAGAGTTTCTCAGACTCTTTTCCATTCTCCTCATTCGACATAGAATCATTATTGGAATTGGAACGGCGTCTTCTCTTATTCTTCTCTTTCTCATCACTTAGATGCTTTTTCTTTCTCTCAATCTCGTTTTCATTGACAATGTTTTTGTGTAGTACGTCTTTGATAGACAAAGATGTTTGTTTCCGTCTATCCGCTGTAATGGATTCTATGGCATATTCAATGTAGTTGGAAGCCAAGGACAGACGATTCAACTTCTCTACACCCGGATAATTACCAGCACTGGAATCCAAGATACGAGAAAGATCTTCAATAATCAATATCGTGGGAACACGATCACTACTCTCTCTTCCTGTTCCTAATATCCTTGATCGTTCATCTTTCTTGATTCCAGAAACACCAGATTCTTTTGTTAAGATGGTTCTTGGCGAAATCAATAATTCAATAAGATCTGAAATATTATCCACATAAAACACACGCACCCTATGCATGGCATCGAGCGAGAATCGTGGATTTCGTGATTCTTCCAAAGAGAGAGCATGGTAATACGCAGACCAAATGGATTCTTTCATCTGAGAAGGAGATACATTTAAATCGGTAGATTCATTTAATTCTGTGCAGACATCCAAATCCATTTCCGATTTCTCCCCCTGTACATACAAGAAATGCGGTTTCTTTCTTTGTTCTTCAGAGCTAGCGGGGAAATCAGACATGTGTCTGATGATAATGGGAACTTCTCCCAAGCCTACCATACTCCTAGCAAAGTTGAATACCAGAGAAGACTTACCTGTACCAGAAACACCACGAATCAAGACACGTTTGCCGCCAATACAGGCCTCATCTACACCATCTTGAGTGTCAAACAACGCATTATAAAACAAATTCTTGCTAAACATCTTCAACGATCCAGGCCGAGGGATGCTATTATCGCGTCCAAATTAATTCAAAACGCCTCAAAATATACACAAATTTGCTTTACACACACTTCAAAGGCACCATATCAATACCGTAGTTTGCTATATCCCCCTTACGAAAAGTGAAAAATTGGTTGCCCCACCCGCACTTAAATTTATGTCACTTCGACTCTCCGATTCGATTGATGAGATCAACCGGTCAGAGAGCATTACTGTAATTTGAATAGTCGGCACTAGCTCCAGGTTTTAATCTCGGAGATGGTCAAATACTTCTTAACTAATGGCGATGGTGCTTCTAGCGTGCTGTACCTGAATGGTGGCAATGGCATATTTGCACTTTCATTGGACTCTGAACAGCTTTCGTTGAAGTGTGAATTACTGGAGCTGCCTGCTTCGATTTTGTCTGAGTTGACGGTTGCAGATTCTCAACCGAACAAGAAGAAACGAAAGGAGTCTTCAATTCAAGGTCCTTCAGAAGAATTGGATATGATTGGTTCCTTTTTGATTACTGACAATAAATTGTATGTGATGAAGCATAGCAAAGAGATTAGTTGTATCGATATAATGGAAAAGTCAATAAATACAACAGATAAACTAATTAAAAAGGCGCATGTCTGTGCTTTTGTGAAAGTTTCTGGAAATGAAGTGTTATTGATTGGTGATAAAGCTGGCGAAGTGTATTTGTATGCCAACCCTACTCAGAACTTGCAGGCAAAAATATGCATCACAGGCCATACTACATCCATGATCACTGATATGGTCCATTTCGTCTCTATGGAAAAGAAAAAGGGTGAGTATCTGATTACGAGTGATCGAGATGAGAAGATCCGTATCAGTAGATTCCCAGATGTGCACTCGATCGAATCCTACTGTCTAGGACATAAGAGTGTCATTTCTTCTATTTGTTTGTATCCAAATCAAGAAGAAGCACTTCAGCTCGCCAAGAATGAAATCTTGTTTTCTGCTGGATGGGATCATCAAATCATGGCATGGGCCATCCCTTCCGGTAAGTTGATGGGGAGGTATTGTCCTGGAAATGATAAGAATGAGCCTCTCGCTCTACTACCAAATGTAATTGAAAACAAAAATGAAAATGAAAATGAAAAAGAGGAAGAAGATGGGGCAGGAGAGGAGGAAGGAGAGGATGATGAAAAAGAGAAGACATATAATGCTGCTGCGGCTGGCTCATTTCCTACCAAGTTGATTATGATTCCAACGCCTTCCAATACATATCATATGTTAAGTACTTTCAAGACGCTGACACAGCTGAAAGTCTTATCTCTTTGTCTAGAAGCTAATCACGTCTCCTTTGGATTGATGCAAACAGTGGAGTTGAAAGGATGCCCATATGACATAATTTGCTTCCAGAATAGATTTGTGTTTGTATTATTAGATGCACCAGACTTCATTCAGATTTTCGAAATTGAAATGGAGTCTTCAACAAATTCAAAGTTGATAGAGAGAACGGATATCGATTTGACATTGGTAAAAACGACTTTATCGAATCACGGAGTGGACATGGCGCAGCTGCAAAAGGCCAATGAGAACGAAGACGTCTGGACTAAGCATAACCTAGATAAACCATTTGCGAAGATGTTGGCAGTCAAGAGACAAAAATCCGTTGATGCTAAGGCATAAGCTATCTGATCAATATAAGTACATTTTCTTTTTCATTATTATAATAAAATGTAAACAAATGTAATCATGATGGTTGTTTCCCTATACCATCTCCATAGGCACGATCAATGGCAAGCCCCCCTTCTTCTTGTTATTGGTATTTAATGGTGGCAACATTGTCTTCGCATCAATCACTTTGATATTGACTGCACTAGCTGCTTTTTTCATGGGACTCTTGTCTTCTGATTCCGATCCTACTTTTTTTGAGATCGTTGAAGAATTCTGGAACTCGTTGGCCTCTTCTGATGATAGTTCGCTAGACTTCTTCTCTTCTATTCCACCATTATCATTATCAATCTCCGATAATGGACTGTTTGTCCAAGAAACTTTGACTACTCTTCGTCTGTTCCTACTATTGTTACCATTGCTGTCTCCATCCGAGCCAGTAGAGGGTCTAGAAATAGGATGAAATGGTTTGGGTTTGGAGAGTCTATCCACAGACTTAGCCAAATCGCTGGGATCCATTGATTTGCGCAGCTTCTTACGAAAATCCTCACTCATGGTGTATGTTTCCATCGTAGAGAGAAGACCATTAGACAATGCGCCCGTTACGAATGATTTACCCTTATTCGGAAGAGATGCATTATTATGACTATCATTATTATTCAAAATACGAGGCATAATGATTCGAGGTGCGGCCAAATTGTATGTTCTTGTACTTGAATTCTCTTCAGTAACATCTGTCTTGATAGAAGGAAATTGCGAAACCATATCCTTGGATTTATTGGAAGTTCGAGTAGGACTAGAGCTCGCCTTTTCCTCCTTTTCCTCCTTTTCCTCAATAGAAGCTTCATCCAATGCTTTGCTTTCTTGTTCTTTTTTCAGCAAAAGTTTCTTGGTATTATTGATCGTCGTGGCTCGTTGATCCCAATTCCGCATCGCTGTACCTCCTTCATCTTCTCCAAAAACCTTGGTACTTAATATCACAGATAAAATCAGAGTTGCTGCCCTTTTCAAGTATACTGCAATGCCATCTGCTCTACCAGTGCTGCCATCTAGGGCATTAGAATTATCCAATGTTGCCTTGAGACCGTAACCGAGACCTAACCCAAGTAAGCCACAAATGGGCACACCTTGTGTAGCGATTCCCTGAAGCCCTTTGCTTTGATCATGGCCTTTCTTACTTGGAGGTGTTTCAGGAACATTTTTGGCGGATTGACGTACAGGAGAAATCAATCTTCTTTCATTTTCGGGAAGTGAGTTGCTTTGGTTGTTTGAATTCGGTGAGATGGCTATTGTGTTTCCGGAATTGACCGGATCACCATTTTTTACAGAATCCGAAAAGAGTTCTACACCGGTTTTCATTTCACATGAGATATCAGGTACCACATCATCAGTGAGTATCTGCGACAAATCGTTGACTGCCACTTGTCCCACTTCCATACGCAAGGGGATACAATTCCCCTCGACATCACGAATGGGCATGACATTGGTTTTATATCCGCAGGCCCAAATGATGACGGACGCATCTTCGAATAATTTGTTTTGTATAGATGGCCCTGGAGCTTTGATCAATCTTACCCGAGTTTCCTTCTGATCTCGAATATTCCTCCACAATGCTTTGGCATCTCCTCTAAGGCCTCCAAAAGGATGAATCTGACCCGTGGATTTATTGACAATGCCTATAT
>JACLAD010007063.1_pt1 | contig 16241 bp, 11 predicted proteins | sample 8027901 | NCBI WGS metagenome assembly JACLAD01 (sample SAMN15725071, study PRJNA655200) | protist metagenome | isolation source: fluorescence activated cell sorting (FACS) single amplified genomes of... | place: Spain: Blaines Bay Microbial Observatory, Mediterranean Sea | collected 2016-07-05 | reverse complement strand
CGTAAATTTTTCTGACAAAAGTTAAACATGAAAGAAAACCAATTGCCCCAGTAAACAGAAAAAATGTAATTGATATGATCATCATATAGGCAAAGTATACCAAAGAAGGTGTAAAGCCCTGTATTTTTAATTTGGTAAAATAATACCAAATCGAATAAAGGAATAAATAAATGGAAGAAGACCCTGAACAAAGGAACGATCTCCACCACCATCGATAGTCTTCATTGCACAGCTGGAAGTAACACAACACTATTGTGATTTCTGCGCACGTGACGATCAATATTAAGAAAACAATGAACAAAAACCCAAAGACATAATAAACTTGATGAAGCCATAAAGCTGACATGATGAAATATAATTCTACACAAACTGCGCCAAAGGGTAATAATCCACCTAATCCAATTCCAAAAAATGGATGTGTATACCAGACCTGTTCAGGAATATGTCTATTGATTTGATTAGTTCTCACTGGTGCCTCAATCGTCTCATTTTTGAACCCAAAGTATGAACCAATTAAAACTAAAGGACTTGATACTCCAACCCATAAACATAATATAGATAAGCATGCTGTCAATGAGATTGTGACACTTGAACCTTCTAGTATTGCAACCATATTAATTAGGAAAAATATCAGGCCAACTATACATGGATATAGAAATGCAGTTAGAAAAACACTATATTTCCATAATTTACCATGCATAAATTTATAAATTCTGGCAGAGTAATATCCTGCGGATGATCCCACAATGACGTACAAGAAGATCAATGTAGTAAGGACTCCACCACGATTTTCCGGAGAAGCTAATCCCAACAAAGCACAGATCATTGTGATTATCACCATGAGTGTAATTTGTACTCCAGTCCCTACAAAGACCGCCAATAGTATTGGTAATGTAGATGGTGGACGAAAAACATCACCATGAACTAATTTCCAACCACTTTCTTCTTGTGCTTCCTCCAATGTCTGCAATTCATTATAGGATGAAATATCTTTATGCAATGTTCTCAACATGATCATCGCCACAACACCAGTAAGAAACATTACTACCATCAAAGAATTAACAATAGAGAAGTAATGAATTTCATAATCAGGATTACCTTTTAAATATATGTCGTATCGATTAGTCCATGGAGTATCTGATGATTCCCATAATACATCATATGTAAATAACACCTCTTGCGAATTGCCGTCCATTGATTGTGGTGATTTTGACGATGGCAATACAGAACTTTTATCATCTGAACTACAAGAGTTTAGTACTATTTGTCCATTATTTTGTAATGAATAGTCATGATGTATAGATAAAGGCATTACTTCGAACCCCACAATTTTATTCCCTTCACTATCACCAGCATCACCAGTATTACTATATTTGATCTTGATGCGTATATGATTATTCAGATAAAATGCTTTTGAACCATGTTTGCTTTGATCAGTCTCAATATAACCGAGTGGAAACCCGCGTTCAATATAGTCTTCATCCTCGACTCTCATAATTACGGGAAGATTGTCAATTTGCCAATGAGCACGATATTCTTCTTGAATAAGTCGACGGAATTTCTCCAAATCCGTCTTCTTCAACTTCTTTACACAGAGAATGTTACACATTTCAGTCACCTTCATTTGTAACTATGCATTTCGAAAGATGCATGGAAAAATGAAAAATAAAGGAAGGAAAGAAAGAAACAATAAGGAGAGAAAAGAGTACAGTTAGCCAGTCAGATTGTAATTAATTATGGGGAATGGAGCGTTGTCTTTTCCTTCATATTTCTGAACTTACGTTATACGGTGATGTTGTTGTCGAATCCCCTGTTATGGATTCCCCGATATTCTCTGTACGGCCTTTACGTTTTTTCCCTCGGCGACAGAAGGGTAAATCGTAGTAATCATAAGGAATTGGAGAATCGGAAGAGGTAATCTTGTTGACTTTTAGAAGCACCTCCTCGCCGTCATCCCATTCAGAAGGAGTTACTCCCGGGAGATAGAAATTGGTAGCTCGTAATAGAGGAATAAACAATAAGATACAAGCAATCCAATGCATTGTTACAATGTTACAATGGGGCTTTTTCCTTTTTCCTTTTTCAATCAAAGGATTTGGGCTGAATCGGTCCGGGCTGTCTGGTGGTGCCTCGGGCCGGGCGCAATCCCGCGGCATCCAGAAATTCGGGAGCGGTCTATCTGGGGTCGAGGACCGCTTTTCATAACGGAGTTGGCAAATTACATTTTATTCACGCTTCCGATCTAAGATTGTAGCGTATTGGCCCATACCTGTTTCCTTGGTAGACCGGAACTGCTTCCCCATATATTTCTATTGCGTTGTTAGAAATTGTGTGTTGAATTAGTTCTTTGATAGGTAAGGTATGGTGAATAGAATGACTGCAATATGAATGGCAGATTTAATTGAACTATCCACCTTTTGATTGTCGATATGACTTGTTTCCATGAATATCTATTGACTAACACTTTTACTTCCACTCCTACTCATCAATACTACCTGCTTCTCCTTAATGACCCCACTCAACATTATTGTTTCGTTTCTTTTATTGCGATCTTGTTTTTCGTGACAAATAAACCTATACTTGATAAATTTATCCATTTGCATACTTCAATGCAATGTTTCTATACCCACATTCGATACTACAATGCCACATCTATCCATGCTTGCATATTGCTCTGATTTTTTATTATTACTCTTCCAATTTTATTTGTTACCTTCATAGTATCACAATGGCAAACAACTTGGTATATTTGTTGTTGCTTCTTTCAGTACTACACTTTGTGTATGTGACTGCTGAATGTCCTAATGCATGCAGTGCTCATGGACGTTGCGGTCAATATGATAGTTGCATTTGTTATCGCAACTGGATGTCGAATGACTGTTCTGAACGTGAGTAATGCATCCTCTTGGTGTTAGATGATATTATACTACTCTTGCAAATGTTGCGTGTTCTTCCTAATCTCAAAATATGAATTGAATTTCAAACTAACAATATAACTTTTGTTCACAAAATGCAATGAATTATGTTGGTTTCCCGTTTTTCTCCTATTTTTGCTTCTTTGGATTAACATCATTAATTTTCCTCCCGTGTTTGAACACACTATACGATGATCTAATTTTTCTTCTGTGCTAACTTCATTATTACAGGCATTTGTCAATTTGGATTAGCTCATGTTGATACACCTCTTGGTGATTTGGATGCTTCATCCGGTGTATTAACAAGTGTCACTGAAACTGTAGTTGTTGGTGATAATATGTATCCTAAAGGAACGCAAGAGCAATTTCCTCAAACAATTGATTCGGGTAATACTGCATTGACTGAAACTGCTCATTACTATCGAGAATGTTCTAACAAGGGTATTTGTGATCGTTCTTCTGGTACATGTACTTGTTTCGAAGGCTATGAAGGGTCAGCTTGTCAAAGAGCAAGTTGTCCATCTTCTGCTAATGGTGTATGCTCTGGACATGGTCAATGTAAAACTATTTCTGAGCTTGCTTCTGATGACAATAATAATATTTACCGTCTTTGGGATGAAGACGTAACTATGGGATGTTCATGTGATCCTGGCTTCTATGGTCCTGATTGTTCCCAAAAGAAATGTAAAGTGGGTGCTGATCCACTCTATTATGATGATTTCCAAAATGTTCGATATGCAAATTTCACCATTCAATTCTTTGTGACAAGTGACAGTGAAGATGTGTATGGTAATTACTCGATCATTTTTACTGATGCATACGGTGAAGATTGGCAAACCGATCCTATTGATATTGATGCAAATTGTGGAGTAATACAAAACCGATTAGAAAGTCTTCCGAATAATGTGATTCCTAGTGGTACTGTACGATGTGAGAAGGAAGTCAGTGACTTGCACACATATGCTGGGGAAGGGCTCACTCTTGCCACTCCATATGATCCTAGTAGTGCGACATCAGCTTCTGATAAACAGTATATAATTGATTCAAGTACGGCATCAGGTAAAGGTGGTTCCAATTCCATGTATATTGTAAACCGATACATACTTGCATTTCCAGGAAATCCAGGAAAATTACCCTCTTTACAAATTAATAAATATTTAGATGGTGCACGTCCTACGTTGTTTTCATCTGCTGCATCGTCTACTTTAGGTTACCATATCTTTCCAAATGGATATACTGGTGAAGATACGGATTACGTGAATGATGAATGTGAAGGTGTTTTGGTAGGACTTGCTTCCGATACTTCCACAAGTGCATTTATGTCTTATCTTACAGGAATCAGTGATTCCGAAGCGAAACTTTTGAAAGCTTGTCTTGGTGACTCAAATGGTGTTTCTGGTGACAATGTTGAAATCTATAATTGGGATTACGGTTCACATACGAATCCTCATCTAATTAAACTTGTTGATGCTACACAGGATCAATATATTGAGTATGTACGATCCGACGGTTCTAGTTACAAATTATTAGATTCATCTTATGATGGCACCGCTGATTATCCTGTTTCATGGTTATGTGATAATGGAAAGAACTTTTTAACAGGTATTCATACATCAGGGTATAACGTTGACAATGCTGCATGGGCAGGTACTAATGATAATAATATGGGAGAATTTGGAGTTTGTAAAGCATTAGATCCACCAGGATTTTATGCCATCTTGGTATACTTTCCTTGTGATGCTACTTTCACTATAACAAATTCTGATTGTGGTACCTCTGCTGATGGTAGAGAGTGGAGATTATTAACTCGAAGTAGCGCTGATTATGGAACCGCAACTGAATTCCATGTTTATACAACAAAAGGAACAATGCAACAAGTAAGTCAGTATTCTACGATGTATACTGATGATGAGTATATATCCTCGTCTGCTGCTACAAGAGTAGCCAATTATTATTCCAACACTGTCTATTTGACGAATGCTACTGCTACAACTGTTAGTGGTGATACGATAACAGACTACTATGTTGGAAATATTGATTGCGAAACCAATACTGCTGGATCAAATAATGCGATGGATTGTTTGCAAAAAGGAGATCGAGTTTTCTTCGCATCTTTAGGTGATCGATTAGTTGATACAACTACACCGTATTGTGTTGCGTCACCTCAATCCTCATCATCTGATTCCTCTGCAGGTCCAAATATTGCCAGTGTCACTTACGCTAGTACTACCTATACTCAGTGTCAATATAAACAATCAGCCTACTCTCATAATGCAAATCCTGTATACCCTAACATGTATACTATCGAGAAAATTTCTCGTGAACCAAAATCTGAGATTACTAGACCATCTACAACTGCTTACAGTAATGCAGCTGATAGGGATGGGTATAGACATCAAATTGTACTAGACTATGCTGTAAATGCTAGATATAGTTTACAATATGGCTCTAGCGCTACAAATGCCATTCCGCAAAGTTCTCTCGGAAGTGCTGATACCCATAATGTAGGAACCACCGCGACAATTTACAAATTTTATCCACCTACACTCAGTACAACAAGTACCACTGGATACAACTATGTTGGTGAATGTTCCAATCGTGGTATTTGTGATGACTCTACTGGATTATGTGAATGTTTCCCAGGCTATACAGGCGATAATTGTGGAACCATGAATTCGCTAGCAATGTAAGTATATAAAAAATAGGAGGCTTAAGAAAGAACTTCCATGTAAAATACCAGATAATTAAGAAGACAGAAATTAATATATTATTCGTCTAGCATGCTAATTATAATGATGAGATGTCAAGGAATACAATCGAGTAATTCTTATTATCAGTATTTACATGGTTAATTTCATAAAAAACATTCAACGACTTTTTATTCTGAAGCACCAAATGATCTTAAGATGTTAGCGCCGATCGCACAACCATTCTTTTTCGCCAGACTTAAAGCCGTATCCTTATCGGCATTTACGATGGATACATCTGCACCTTTATTTAACAAAGCGGTCATGATATTCGTTTTGCACCAAATCGCAGACCACATTAATGGTGTATTTCCAGTCACTCCTTGATCATTTATTGGTATCGCAGCTTTTTCTATCAAGACATCTGCCAAAGCTGCTTGATCATCAAAAATCGAGGATACAAGGGCACTATAAGCTACTTTATTATTGTTTTCTCCGGATGAAACGGAAGTACCTGCGATCGTAATATTTATATCAGAAAAGAAAAAGAAGAAGAAAATTAGTGAATCAGACAATATCATGGAAAATAAACAAACAAAAGAGTGATGGAAAATTTCGATGATACACAATGAACATACCTGTTTCCTGAATGACTTGCTCGATTGCTGCAATCGACCCAAATCTGGTAGCAGAAAATAAGTCAACAGTTGCATTCGCAAGTAATGATGTATCACTACTTTCGATCAAGGTGGTCGGTCTTGAAGTAGGCTGTCCCGTTGGTTGTCCAGTTGCTGACAGTATAGGTAAGGGAATAAATGAAACAATGCAAATAATGATGTTAGTTGTTGCTCACATCTTAATAAATCATACATGTATTGAAGAAAGGAAGTTGTTGTGGTGAAGTGCTTGCCAGAATTTCAGAGTATGCATCTACACTTACGTTGACCAGATGGTGATGATGGTTGTGACGTAGGCTGACCAGATGGTTGCGTACTAGGCATACTTGTTGGTTGGCCTGTTGGGCTACTAGGAAGAGCAGTAGGCTGGCCACTTGGTTGAGAAGAAGGACTGGATGTTGGTTGGCCAGATGGTCCACTACTAGGTTGTCCTGTAGGAACAGAAGGTTGAGAAGTTGGTATACTACTTGGTTGAGATGGTTGGGAACTAGGTTGACCACTAGGTTGACTTGATGGGTCGCTAGTGGGTTGTCCACTTGGTTGCGTACTAGGCTGTGTACTAGGTTGACTTGATGGTGTACCAGTCGGTTGTCCACTTGGAATACTACTAGATGGATTTGCACTTGGTTGAGATGAGGGTTGAGATGAGGGTTGAGATGATGGGTTGCCTGTAGGTTGAATTGATGGTTGTGCACTAGGAACACTAGTTGGTTGACCCGTTGGTGTCCTATATATAAAAGTACCAAATATAGAAGAGATGGGTATGACAAAGAAGATATATAAAATATAAGATATAAAATGTTAGAGTTAAAGAACACCTCTACGTGGTAGGTAGGGTTATTCTAAGGAAGTGGGACACAAATAACGTACTTGGTAGGGATTGGAGTTGGCGCGAATGTTGGACTTGGTGTTGGCTTGGAGGATGGTATACCAGTAGGGTTCTCCGTCGGCGCTAGGGTGGGGTGCTTCGTAGGCTTTGGTTGAGGAGCGCTACTTGGTTGAGCTACACAATTAATAAGTGACAATGAGTAAGACAGGGGCAGGGAAAGCAATGATGAATTATTAGATGATTAGCTAGTAAATTTTATATAGACGATCAACACTGAATACTTATTCAGCTAGATGTCTCCTTATTCCTTATTTGCCGCGGTTATTAATCAACCAATGGAGGTGGGAGTATGTGCAGTATATAAATATAACTTACCTGTCGGTTGACCACTAGGCATAGTGGTTGGTTGCATAGACGGTTGTCCACTTGGAACGTTTGTCGGTTGGCCAGATGGCACTGTTGATGGTTTCCCAGTTGGTAACGATGTCGGCTAATGTCAATATATACATAGTGATTGGTGGTGATTGCCAATAATATGATCAGCACACATGATAATAGGCGATATATCCGTAGAAAAATAGTATTGAAAAAGAAGATGCAAAATCAAAATGTTTGTCAGTTGGCTGCAAAAATAGATGTATCAAATGCATGCTATTTATGCACAAATACTAATTGTCCTCACTCACAGTTGGTGTAGGAGCCTCCGTTGGATTTGGGCTGGGAGTAGGAGCAGGACTCGGCTTGGAAGTTGGTGCACCCGTTGGTGCCTTTGAGGCTGTTGCAAGAGACAGACAAAAAAGCACTAGGTAAAATATGGTAGCCAAATTCCAACGAAATGAATTCGATAATCTAGCTTTGCTACGATGCAGCGCACTCATAATCACTGGTCTGGGGTCTTACTTATACTAAGCTTAAAATCAAAACTAAAAGGGTATGAGGCGGCAAAACTCCTGTCACAAATATATACTCGCTTTTTTCAACCCTCAACGTTGTTTGGGGCCGTTGGGGCAGCCCCGTCGGACCCCGGTGGGCTGGGATACCCAACCCTCCATGGATTCCGGTGGCTACGAATCTGAGCCTTGAAAAGGCGTCACCATAAACCCAACCAGCAAGATTAAAGATATCAGCATGGCTGATGGTTATACCTCTGAGGAACTGTTCGGAAGTAAGCGCGCAACGTGTAGTGCTTACACCTACGACGACATAATTATCATGCCTGGAATGGTGTGCAAGAATCCTGATCATGTTCGTCTTGAGACGCGTATTTCAAAGCATATCAAATTACGTGTACCGATGTTATCATCTCCTATGGACACTGTGACTGAGCATGAGATGGCGATCGCGATGGCTTTGCAAGGTGCTTTGGGCATAATTCATTACAATATGACTGTAGAAGAGCAAGCAAACGAGGTTCGTTTGGTAAAAAAGTTTAAAAATGGATTTATAACTGATCCTGCATGTCTATCTCCAGATCATACCTGTTTGGATGTGGATAAATTAAAAGATAAATTTGGTTATTCAGGTATACCTATTACTGTCGATGGGAAAATGGGAAGCTGTTTAGTAGGTATTGTGACTAATCGAGACGTGGACTATGTTCTTGATCGTAATACTCCTTTAAGAGATATTATGACTAGAGATATCACTACTGCTTCCGAGGGTGTTACCTTATCGCAAGCGAATGAGATTCTACGACAAGCAAAAACAGGGAAATTACCGGTTGTAAACGAAAATGGATGTATTGTTGCTTTAATATCACGTACTGATTTGAAGAAGGCTCGTGATTTTCCAGATGCTTCGAAAGATAAAAACAAACAATTGCTTGTAGGTGCAGCTATCGGTACTCGACCAAATGACAAATCACGTTGTGATGCGTTAGTAAATGCCGGTGTTGATGTCATCGTAATTGATTCATCTCAAGGTGACTCCATTTATCAAGTAGATATGATAAAATATATAAAAAGCACGTATCCTCATATTCAGGTGATCGGTGGCAATATCGTGACATCTCGACAAGCATATCATTTAATTAAAGCTGGAGTAGATGGATTACGAGTTGGTATGGGATCAGGCTCTATTTGTACTACACAAGAGGTATGTGCTGTAGGTAGAGCCCAGGCAACTGCAATTTATAATGTATCGCGAATTGCGAAACGATATGGTGTTCCATGTATAGCTGATGGGGGTATTTCAAGCACGGGTCATATCGTTAAAGCTTTAGCAGCAGGTGCATCTGCAGTCATGTGTGGTTCACTATTAGCTGGAACTGAAGAGGCGCCAGGAGAATATTACTTTCAAGATGGTAAGTTCATTTCCTTTTTATCTAAACAGTCTTTGCATCACCCACAAATTTAGCGGCATTATTATTCATTCATCTTCTCTCCAGAAATCGAAAGAAATCTATATTGCTATCAACATATCACAAACAATGATGAAAGTCTCGGTATATTCCCGAACCATTCGCAGTAACAGTTGAATGTGCCCGAAGGATGTCTTCGGTGCCATAGATGTAACACTGATAACTTCCTTGGATATCTGAGTTCGTGAGATTGGTGGTAGCATATCATATATCATTTTTTAAATGATAAATCACTATATCATAAAATGCATTCGTGGTGGTGGTTTTTTTTTTCTTTCTAACAACACGTTGTCCTTCATCTATTTATTTTGAAAATCAATTTTCTTTTTATGCATTATCTGTATATATTCTTCAAGGTATTCGATTAAAAAAGTATCGAGGGATGGGTTCGATTGAAGCAATGGCAAAAGGTTCCGAGAAGAGATATTTTGCATCTGGTTCGAGTATAAAAGTAGCTCAAGGCGTTTCCGGATCGGTTGTTGATAAGGGGTCATTGCGGCTGTATTTGCCCTACTTGATAAATGGTTTGAAACAGGGCCTTCAAGATATAGGCTGTACATCCCTCAATGATCTTAATGACCTGAATACTAAAGGCTTGATCAAATTTGAACTTCGTTCATCAGCAGCTCAACGTGAAGGAGGAATTCATTCTGTACAGAATGTTAATAAATAATAATTTTGTTCGTTTATTTAGTTGTTGTAAATTTGTGTGATTTGATTGCAATGAAGTTACATAGATTTCTAAAAAGGCATCTAATTCTTGATCACTTCAACCACACGATTTCATAATATTATCTCGACAAAAATATTTTTTAAGTGTATATTTTGTTGTGACTTTTTCTCTATATCATACTTCCTTGCCTTTTGCAAAGTCATCGTCAAATTTTGATTTAAAAAATCACCATTCATTACATATTTCATACACATATGCAACTTTAATTCTGGTAACATTAGAATATTCATCGTCTCGTTTCCATCATCACTGTTCATACTCATATGTTGTCGGAGGTTGGACAGAAGCGGGAGACTCTTCTTATACAGGATTATTAAATTACGCTCGTCCTGTAAATACTTCAATTTATGATGTTTATGATCATAATGATGATCACAATTCAATTTTTCTTCAAACATATATTTTGTTTTCAATAGACAAGAGCAGCTATTGAGAAGTGCATTGTACATCTGCTGCTCTCCATCTTTCATTGTTGAATAGCTCACAATATATCTTGCCGAAGCATACCCATTTAAAGTTTCAATATGCATACTAAGTGCTTCAAAAAGATACTCAATACCAAAGTCATATTTGGATGTAATACATGATAACGATCCGAGTAAGCTCAAAGTTTCTGCAGCTTCTTTGTAAGGGTCTTCAAGAACATATGCACTTCCATAATAGTTTTGCCGAATCATATTCTTCCAGTGCACAATAGATGATTTCAATAGATTTATACTTTTTTCTATTCCTTTAAGGGAGTGAGATTTTCTTCTTTTGGTAGAATGAATATCTGTAATAGCTACGAGTTGTTCCAACTTGAATTGAAGATATGAAAACTTGTGATCCAATGAATCTTTTTCATTCGTCATACTACCCCAACTTTTTGTTTGTATTAACATTCGATTCACATGACTCAAGATCTTTTTCTGTTCATTATGAAGAAGTTCTATATCGTCAATGTTACGTACTTTGTCAAGTTCCATTATCAAATGAAGACCTGTGTGCATAGCACTCATGGAAATGGACTTCAATAGAGTATAGTCAATTTCAGTACTAAAAGTAGTTTTGTAGCAGAATGTTGCTAATTTCTTGATCACGTCATCTATATCAATATTAGTAATTGTTACAGAAAGACTTCTTGTCGTCATCGAAGATTGAAACTCATGCAAAATTATTACATCCTGAGTTATTGCTCTAAAAGTATCAATATCATCACAATTTCTGGAGATGAAGGACAGAATGTGTAAATAAGAGTGGAACATCCATTTCTTGACCAAAAATGCACTTGACTTGCTTCCAACTCTGAAGTTGTCATTTTTAACATTTTCATTTTCCTTATTAATATTGTTTACTCTTGATATAATAGGTGTAGTAGGGATCCTGTTGTATTCACTACATGGTCTATCAATTGACCCTGCTACAAATGTCGTGGAATAACCACTACACTTCATAAAAATGGATGTATCATCGTGATCATCCTTCAATATATTCAAAATGGAATCTTTAAAGAGATTTAAAGATTCTAAATATTGACTACGTATAAATTCATAAGGGTTGATCAAACCACTTGAAAAACTTTGGACCAAAGTCTCATTTATTATAGAATCACCATAATCATTTCGTAGATTGAGGGATAAACTTTGTTGAGAATTTTTGGACTTGTTGGTCATATTGACGCTATCATAATCATATTCACCCAGCACTGATAATGACGGCATACTTGAAGACGCTTTCAATATACTTTGATTAGTCATATCCCTGTTGTCGATATAATATTCATCATAATAGTTAGAACGATATATCAATGTACGCATCAAACTAAGACGATCTCTGCCAAATTCTATCATCAGATTTTTCAAATGTTGCGCATGAAGATTCAATTGGTGTGCTGTCCTAGAGAGCATTTTTGTATCTTTGAAATAGTCAAATTTATCAATGTATGTACATGAGGATACCAGAAATTCTTTTACCCATTTCATAACGAAGTATTTATCTTCTATGGTTTTCCAATATCTAGAGCGACAAACTTCATTATTTCCTACTTCAAAAATTTTAGTTCGTAGTTGGTTTGGTGCACCAGCTAAATGAAGTACCTGATTATATGGTTTTTGTTTAAACCAAGCTGGGAAATTCGAATTTAAAGCATCTATTCTTAATAATTGAATATGCTGCCTTTCAACAGGATTTAATTTATCATACAACCATGTAAACGCGCTTTGATCACAACACTTAGTCCGGTCATAAGTAGACCACCACTTTTCAATAAATGATCTAGACCAAGCAGACGTCTTGATTATCATAAATCCACTGTTTGCAACGAGTTCGTGATTATTTGCATCTTTCGAGAGGATTATATCAGCATTTGAATAATCATTTACGATAATCTCGATATCAAAACCAAGATCCATCATCACTAAATCAGCATCCAGCCACACAATATAGTTTGTTGAATTCCAATTAGTATTTAGAGCAGCATGTAGAATACTAATTTTAACCCATCGAGGGTCGACATCGTATATAATTTTTGGTGTCTTCTTTGATGAACGGCTTGTCAAATTAGCAGATGTTGATATGATAGTTTTACTAAGTAACTCGTCCGAATGATTTGATGTACTGTTTGGATCATTAGAATCGAAAAAAAATCCATTGACGAAAATCTTCATATCATACCTTTTCTGTTCCGCATATGCTAAATTGATACTCAGTGAATGTTGCGCATAAATATAAATATCACGCGTAACATATGTTATCAGTTTAATCGGTGGTGCAGAATGAACAATATTTACTAAAAACGAATTCATATAGCTACTGTTCGATAAACATCCCTTTGTAATACCTCGAAAGTCATAGGTTGTACTGCTATAACAACACCGGGATGATAAGGGGGTCAACAAGTCGGGTTGTACATTAATGTCTTCAATCCCACTCCATAGTTGCCCAAAAGTCAACCAGATTAACGAGGAAGAACAAAAGATTACAAATAATGCGACTTCGACTTTTGAGCTCATTATAGTCGATTCTGAACCGACCTGCTGGTTATTAAGTTAGCCGCGATTGCACATGAGTCTACGCGTGTCGTTTCATGCCATCTCAGGTAATATCTTTCTTTTTCTATTATAAGCGGTAAATTCATTCAAAAACATAGGAAATGATCCATAGTACCTTCATCTTACGACCTAGTATCTCGTAACAAAAGGCGTCCTTCTTCTCAGGTCCGCGGGGGAGCCGCGGAGGGCGGACCCCAGCCGATGCCGCGGATGGGCTCGCTGTGCGCTGCCACATATATACTCACCGGCGTCACCAATCATGATGACAACATCTGGAGGGAAATGGAACAACATCTGTGAGATAAAGATGCAACTAAATTCAACATTTGATTTCTCGTAATTCGAAATGCTACAGTGCTTGCTTAATGATTTTTATACTACTTTTTTTTTCAGTTTTGTTCATTTGGGCGATCCCATCTTGTGTTGATGGTGTGTTGTGTTTGGACGGAACTCATGGTCAAAATGCGAACAGGATGATTTCTCTGGCAAATGCTCTGCACCGAGCGAAAGACTTGAATATGTCTCATGTCGCTTTAGATGAAACTTGGAGTTCTTGGTACAAAGAATGGTTTGATAGAAAAGAAAATATAGTATTAGATTATCGAGGCGTATGTCTAGAAAGAATATCTGCATCTGATGCATTTCGTGCGTTTTCTCATCATGAGTATAATGATTACTTGAATTATCTACATCCCTCAGACCATATTGTGAATGAGGCGATTCAAAGATTCAAAAGTCAAATACCATTTGTTTCTGTACATCGTCGAGATTTAGAAGGTTCGTGTCACGCACGACATAGAAGACCAAATCGGTCATACTTTTGTTTTAGACAAATAAAAGAAGATTTAGCCTATACTTGCGACTGGAAAGAAGCCGATTTTACTCATTTAAATTCATCGATTATATTGTTCACAGATGGAGAGAATCCAACTTATGATAACACATTTACACATCGAAGTCAGGATAATTTTCAAATTCAGATGTGGGCAATGACAATGTCAAGTAGGCATTTTGGGAACCCAACTAGTAGTATAGATTATGTTGTCGCTCACTGGCGGAAAAGTATGAATAGAGAGGTCAATTCTATGTCCCCTGATACTTGTTACAATTATTATAAAATAGAGAATAAAAAAGAGACTATTTGAGGTCATCATGTACACGGAGACAATATGTTAATATTTGACGCAAATATACACTCTAAAGACAAAAACTACAAGTTCCTAATACTTTCTTGCATCCTTCGCATTTTACTTTCCCATGGGAACCATACCCGGACCTGAGATTTGATGAGGCGAATCTCAAATCCCCGGATTCCAGTTTTCGGCTCATTCCGGTTTTTTTGGGGATGATGGGACCGACTTTTTCCCTGGACTGGGGGGTTGGTGCTTGGGTATGGCCCGCCAAATTGCTTTGGGAGCAATACGCATCCTTAGAGTCTTTGTCCTGGAGAAGCAAGTGGAGGTGCTCGTGACTACCGAAGACAATTTTGCTGGCAGAAAGAGCAAAGTCATTCATCACACTTTCGATATCGAAATCAGCGGTATTAGAGACAAGTACATCGCTCTCGATGATACCTCGAATCAGTACATCCTTCTGGATGCCACTAGCCAGGCTATTTGAAGTAGTTACGGGGGTCTTAGACATGTTAAGAGTACACAAGACCGAACAAATATGTTTTCATGTTTTTTTGGGCTGCCAAAATATTTTTTTGGGGCCTCTATTTTTTTGGGGGGAAAAAAGCCATTTGGCGGGCCATATTGGGGTCCGCGAGGTCTGATGAGTGTAAAGTATTCTGTGCTAAGCGCCAACAACAAAGATGACTTGATAATTTCCTTTTTAAGATGAGGCACGAGAGAGCGTGTGTTATATATTTGCATCTAAACCGAACCCTAAATTAGTTTCGTTTCCCACATCGATATGCATAATTCTAACATTTCTGTCATTTTATCTCAAACTTTATCGGAGACTTCAAAGTTAGGATGTAAAGAATGGGATCAAGAGAAATGCAAAGCAATTGATTATGAGCTTTCGCAGTATATGAAAGATCCAGCAGTTCTGCTGACAAATAATACTCAAAATAGTTATTCTAATAATCATAATGTATTTAGAAATCTGATTGTCACAGATAATTGTAATGATTTTCACGACTATTTCCTTGTTAGGCTTTTGAGCAATGTGAATAATATCAACAGTGTGCGTCGTAAGATATCTTCTTGCAAAACAGCTCCGAACCGTGGCCTAATCATTATAAGTAATGTGGCAATTTCTCTCATTCATTTCGAAAAAGTATTAGTTCCTTATCTTGAAGATTGTTGTGATTTGTCATTTGATGCAATTAGTACTTGGAGACTACAGAAGCGATGGAAGGATGTCTTTGTATATTTCTTCATTCAAGATGTTGACATTTTATCCATTCAACGTCATCAATCACTTGAAATTCCAAAAGATAGTGATAACAATTTCGGTATTCTATTATCTAGTAATGAAAGATTTTTAGGCACAGCCAAATCAATGATGCAAGTCGTACGTCTTCAGTGTACATTGCCAATAACTGTAGTGGTTCCTGAAAATATTGTGTCGCAATCTCAAGAATACTTTGCTGACATTCCCAATGTCATTGCTACAAGTCTTAGATTACATCCTAATTATACAAGAATACTTACTTTTGCTAAATATGAATATGGGTTTCGTCTACATAAATTACCAATGTTACTTTTGAGTCCTTATCGAATCACATTATATTTGGATAGTGATGTGTATGTTTGTGGTCCAAATACAATAAATAAGATGATATCTGAAATTAATCATCATCAAACTGCTTCTCTTTTTATTACCAGAGAAGGGAAAAGAAAAGTAGATCATGTTAATTATGTACATGGAGGGGTATTAGCATGGCGTTCGTATTCTTCTCTATCTATGGCATTTCTAAGAAATTGGCTGCGATTATATTTGGTACATTATAGGTATAGATTGAATAAACGCGGTTCTATATTTGAGCAGCCGAGTTTGACT